>Ga0307978_1000057_pt1 | contig 99921 bp, 98 predicted proteins | sample OrgLakmetage1056_FD_203151 | JGI IMG/M metagenome (GOLD analysis project Ga0307978, IMG submission 203151) | Saline water microbial communities from Organic Lake, Antarctica - #1056 | ecosystem: Environmental > Aquatic > Non-marine Saline and Alkaline > Saline | place: Antarctica: Organic Lake... | reverse complement strand
AGGAACATTCCGCAGGGAAGGGTCATCACGCATTTCCACAGCGGCGTAGAAACAATCGCAATCGACGTGAATTATCTTGCGTTGAGACATAAAACCCCACTTAACCACGCCCGCTGTATATGCATACAGCCTTGCATCTTACCTCCAGTTGCTCAAAATGCCAGAGGTGTCCACGACGAGCCGCCTATAGAGCCGTGTTGCGTGAACTTCCATTCATCTTTCTCACATCGCAAAAGGCCATCTATACCGTGACCCAACCCATCTCAGACGCCCAACGCACCGAACTGGAAGCAGCCGCTTTTCGTCGCCTTATTAGCCACTTGCGTGAACATACCGAGGTCCAGAATAGTGACCTGATGAACTTAGCCGATTTTTGTCGCAACTGTCTGTCAAAATGGTATCTTGCCGCGGCACGGGAACAGGGTGTAAAAATGACTGACTCCCAAGCGCGCGAAGCCATTTACGGCATGCCCTACGATGACTGGAAACAACGCTACCAGAGCGGCCCAAAGCAGGATCACCATTAATGACCGACACCCCGACCAACGGCGTTAGACAGGTTTTTCAACTGAAAAGCGCCAGTGTGTCGATGACGGCTCTGGCGCTTTATTATTTCGAGAATGAAGAATTCGAAGCCACGCTGCGAGACAAAATAAACCAGGCGCCCGGTTTTTTCAAAGACGTCCCGCTGATTATAAGTCTTGAAAAGTACGAAGGCCTGGACAGTGATCTGGATTTTTTCAGCATTATTGGCACCTGCCGGCGCCACAACATTCATATTGTTGGCGTGCGTGGCGGCAATGAGGACCAACGCCGTATGGCCCGCGGTGCGTCACTGGCGTTAATACCCGGCACCAGCGCGCGCGACAAAGACCACGCCAACGATTCGACACTTGATGCACCCGCACCCGAACCCATTGCAGAATTCACATCCGCGCCGACGGTGGCGGTGCCCGCTAAAATCATCAGCCGACCGGTACGTTCCGGCCAACAGGTTTGTGCCGCCGAAGGCGACTTGGTGATTTTAGCCTCGGTGCAACCCGGTGCCGAAGTGATGGCCGCGGGTAATATTCATGTATACGGCCCGTTGCGCGGTCGCGCACTGGCGGGTGTGAACGGCGACGAAGACGCACGCATTTTTTGCCAGTCGTTAGAAGCCGAGCTGGTGTCTATTGCCGGGCATTATAAAATTTCTGAAGACCTGCAAGGAAGCGGCTGGAAAAGCGCCGTGCAACTTCAGCTCAAAGACAGTCTGATGGTGGTAACGCCGCTGGAAAAGGCCTGATCAGGTCCGATTTTGCCAGCAGTGATCGGTTTACCAGGCTTTGACAACCACGACATCGCAATGCGAGAACCAAATTTTGGCTAAAATTATTGTAGTAACCTCAGGAAAAGGCGGCGTTGGCAAAACCACCACCAGCGCTTCGATCAGCACCGGCATAGCCAAACGTGGTCACAAGACCGTAGTCATTGATTTTGATGTTGGCCTGCGTAACCTGGACCTGATCATGAACTGCGAGCGCCGGGTGGTGTTCGACTTCATTAACGTTATTCAGGGCGAAGCGTCACTGAACCAAGCGTTAATCCGCGACAAGCGAGTAAACACCTTGTCCATTTTGCCGGCCTCGCAAACTCGGGGAAAAGAAGCGCTGACGAAAGAAGGCGTAGAAAGGGTCATCAACGAACTGGCACAAACCTTTGATTACATCATTTGTGACTCGCCAGCCGGCATCGAGCACGGCGCCCAGATGGCCCTGTACTTTGCGGATGAGGCCATTGTGATCACCAACCCGGAAGTGTCCTCGGTGCGCGATTCTGACCGCATTCTGGGCATCCTGCAAAGCAAGTCACGCCGCGCCGAAAAAGGCCAGGACCCGGTAAAAGAACACCTGCTGGTTACTCGCTACAACCCGGTAAGGGTAGAGCGTGGCGAAATGCTGTCGGTGACCGATATAGAAGAAATTCTGGCGATACCGCTGATGGGTGTTATTCCAGAAAGCCAAATAGTGCTGAACTCTTCTAACCAGGGCATTCCGGTTATTTTGGAGACCGAAAGCGACGCTGGCCAAGCTTATGATGATGCCGTGGCGCGCCTGCTAGGGGAAGAACGGGAACACCGATTTATGACAGCCCAGAGGAAAGGCTTCATTTCACGGATATTCAAAGGCGACTAGCAAATGAGTTTTCTGAACTATTTCAGTGACACGAAAACCAATACCGCCAATGTCGCCAAGGAACGATTGCAAATTATCGTAGCCCACGAACGGGGCCACCGCAAACAACCGGATTACCTGCCAGCGCTGCAGCAAGAACTGCTGGCGGTTATCCGCAAGTATGTGGACATCAGCGACGACATGGTGCAAGTAGAGATAGAGCACACCGACAGCTGTTCAGTGCTTGAACTGAACGTGACGCTGCCCGAGAAGTGACGCCGGCAAGGGTTCGGGCTAAGTATTTACCTTTTTTTAAAAATAGGCTATCTGAATCATGCCGCTGCTTGCGCGCGAGATAATGACCCCGAGCATCAAAGCAGTGCCCCAGTCCTGGACTGTAGACAGGCTGGCCCGCTTTCTGACCGACAACGAAATTGCTGGTAGCCCGGTTACCGACAATAACGGCGACATCATCGGCATTGTTACCCTGAAAGACATTACCGAGTTTCGCTGGAACACCAGCCGCTCAGAAACCGAGGCCCAGTTGACGGAAAACGAAGCCCGCGAGGCCCGTCGCTTGCGCATGGTCATTTACGAGGGTATGGGCAAACTGCCGGTGGAGGTCAGAGACATAATGACCCCCATCGTGCTGTCGGTTGACGAAGACACGCCGGTGCGCGAAATTGCCAAAACCATGATGGCTGAGCATTTGCATCGTATATTCGTCACCCTTGGTGGGAAGATCACCGGAATCATAACGACGTATGACCTTCTTAAGATCATTGCCGACCGCGATATGACTCAGCGCTGCGCGATGCAAGACTGAACCGGTCAGCTCATACCCACCATCCGATTCGCCCGTTTTAGAGGTACTGCCCCTTATGCTCGCAGCATCGCAAGACCGCTTAAAGATGTACGTACTGGACACCAATGTTCTGATTCACGACCCCAACGCCCTGCTGAATTTTGAAGAGCACCAGGTCGTCATTCCGATGACCGTTCTGGAAGAGCTCGACAGCCTGAAATCCGGCAAGCAGACGGTAGCGGCCGATTGCCGCCAGGCCATTCGCACCATCGACCGGCTGTTAGGCGACGCCAGCCCAAAGCAGATTGAAAGCGGTGTGCCGATTGCACGGGGCGAAAAAGCAGAGCCTGTAGGAACCCTGTCGATTTTGATAGGTTCGGAACCGGTAAGCGGCCACGCCCTACCCGAGCACCTGAACGATAACAAAATTATCAATAGCCTGGTTGCCCTGCAGACACACCACACCGGCCGCGATATCGTTCTGGTTAGCAACGATATCAATATGCGGCTGAAAGCCCGCGGCTTTGGCGTAGAAGCCCAGGCTTACCACAACGATCAGCTGGTAGGCGACATAGGCCTTCTACCCCGGGGCTATGTTGAGTTCCCCGGTTCGTTCTGGGACACCATCAGCAAAGTGGAAACCCAGCAACGCGATGGCGCCACCGAGCACAGATTCAAGCGCGAAGGCGAACTGGCGCGGCTCAACATCAACGAGTTTGTGCTGGATCAACAGGGCTTTGTGGGCAAAGTGTGCGAGCTGGGCGACGACTACCTGGTCATTCGCGACTTGCACCAGCGCGACCTGATGAACGAAGAAGTCTGGGGGCTGGTTCCCCGCGATATCTATCAGGCCATTGCCCTGAACCTGCTGCTAGACCCAGACATTCACCTGGTAAACCTGACCGGCGCCGCCGGCTCTGGAAAAACCATTCTTGCGCTGGCGGCCTGCATTGAGCTGACCGTGGCCAGCAAGCTCTACAAACGTATTATTGCTACCCGCAGCACCCAGGGGCTGGACGAAGACATCGGCTTTCTGCCCGGCACCGAAGCGGAAAAAATGGAACCCTGGCTCGGCGCCATCGTGGACAACCTGGAGGCGCTGCACGAAGACGACGAGAACATGACCGCCAGCGTGGATTACATTCTCAGCAAAGTGCCCCTGCACTTTAAATCCCTGAACTACATTCGAGGCCGCAGCTTCCAGCACAGCCTGATCATTATTGACGAATCCCAGAACCTGACCCCGCACCAGATTAAAACCATTATCACCCGCGCCGGTAACGGCTCCAAGGTGATCTGCCTGGGTAATCTGGCGCAGATTGACACCCCTTACCTGAGCGCTCTGAGCTCCGGCCTGACCTACATGACCGAACGCTTCAAAACGTTTCACCACGGCGGCCACATACACCTGCAAGGCGTGCCCCGTTCGGCATTGGCGAAATTTGCGGAAGCCAATCTGTAAACTATGAAGACGTGAAAGAGGACATCACGATGCTCACTTCGTGATGTCTGTAACCTCCTTTAGCCTTTACGCATCAAGCCTCAACGCTTTTCAGCGTCGAGGCCTGATGCCGTTATGACACACATTCTTGATGGCGAATCGTGCTACCCGACAAAAACGGGGGACGCCACAAAATTCCAGATAATAACCGAACCCACGCGGGTGGCAACCAGAATAATAAGCGCCACGGTTAGCAGTGCGCCGCCATACAATACGGCCCTGTCCTGATCAATGCCCATGACGATGGGGAGTCCGTCATACATCAACTTGGCGCCGAAGCAGGCGGCCGCCAAAAATACCAACGCGTTGAACCAGGGCACCGGGTACAGCAGCGCAAAGCCCGCCAGAAACATCGGCGTGCAGGAATAGGCCGCCAGTGCAACGCCCTTAGACGGCGTTATCTCTTCTTTGACTCCGTAGGTTTTGGCCATCCAGTTCACGGCGTAACCTAGCGCAAAAACACCCACCAGCATGGCAAAGTACGTCAGCACACTGAGTTGAGCCGCGCTGATTTCGGTCAGCTTGACAATCCTTTCGCTGCCCACTTTCCACCCAAAAATAGCCGTTGATATGTAAGCACACATCGGCGCTATCGCCGCCAGAATCACGACGTAGGCAACGTAAAGCCGGCAGGGTGTGTCGTGCTCGTTACGAATGACATTCCATTCGGCGACCGGTTTCGTGAATAATCCAAAAGCGTGTGAAAGAAGCATGAGCACCACCTATTGTTGTCATTATTGTTGTGTTGTAAATTATATACTGCATTTGTGATTCTGCCAGATCAGCGACGGGTGAAGCAATCGATTAAAATTTGACCACCTACCCCTGAATCGGAATATAAAGCGCCCCTCCCTTGGCACTGAAGGCATTGATAAAAAACGGCGACGTACCGCGCCGTAAAACTCAAAATTTGCTCTTCCAGAAAGAGCAAAAAAAAGGGGACAGATTTCAAATCTGTCCCCTTTTTTGTTAAAGTCCACAACGATTCACGTCAATCAGCCGTCGCTGATCATAACGCCTTTTACATTGACGAACTCGAGCATGCCAAAACCACCGTGCTCACGGCCATAGCCGCTTTCTTTTACCCCGCCAAAGGGCATGTTTGGCAACGCTAGGTTGTAGCCATTAATGTTCACCATACCGGTGTCCAGTTCGTCACGGGCAATGCGGATCGCTTCTGTTTCATCTGCGGAAAAAATACCACCACCCAGGCCATACACAGAATCGTTGGCGACCGCAATCGCTTCGGCTTTGTCTTTTACCCGAATCAGCGCGGCTACGGGGCCGAACAGCTCGGCGTCGTAAGCGGGTTGGCCCGGGGTGACATTTTCCAGAACCGTCGGCGGGTAATAGCAGCCCTTACCTTCAGGAATTTCGCCGCCCAGCAGGCAGGTAGCACCGGCGTCAATCGACTGGCGCACCTGATCGTGCAGCCCGTCTCGCAGATCCTTTCGTGCCATGGGGCCAATGTCGGTTTGTGGGTCGGTCGGATCACCAAATGTAACGTTTCTCATCGCGGCAACGTAAGCATCACGAAACTGATCGTAAACCGCATCTTCAATAATAAAACGTTTGGCGGCAACACAGGTTTGGCCGGCGTTATACACCCGGCCCTGCACAGAAAACGTCACGGCCTTGTCAATGTCGGCATCGGCCAGCACCAGGTAGGCGTCGTTACTGCCCAACTCCATCACTGTTTTTTTCAACGCTCTGCCCGCTTTTTCGGCAACAACGCGGCCCGCACCCGGGCTGCCCGTTAGCGTAACGCCGCGAACATGCTTGTGTTCAACCACCGCATTCGACACGTCATGGCTGATCAGCAGCGTGCGAAAAGCATTCTGCGGCAAGCCGGCATCGCGATACAGCTGCTCAACCTTAACCGCCATACCCCACACGTTAGCGGCGTGCTTCAACAACACGGTATTGCCAGCCATCAAGTTAGCGGCGCTGTAGCGGATAACCTGATACAGCGGAAAATTCCACGGCTGAATGCCGTAAATGACGCCCTGGGGCTGATAGGACACCAAGCCGCGGCCACCGTCAATGTCGCGGATTTCATCCGCCAATACCTGCGCGCCCTGATCCGCGGTGTACTCGCAAATGGCCGCGCACAAATCGCATTCTTGCTTGCCCTGCGCCAGGGTTTTGCCCATTTCACGGGCCATCAGCGCTGCGTACTCGTTTTTGCGCTCACGAATCAGTTCCGCGGTTTTACGCAGCACATTCGCGCGATCCAAAAACCGCGTTTTCCGCCAGTCCAGAAAGGCCTCGTGGCACTGATCGACAATGCCTTCGGCTTCTTCCCGGGGTATCAAAGAATAGGTTTCAATCACTTCTTCCGTTGCCGGATTGATTGTCTGGCTTGAACCTGACATCGCTATACTTCCTTCCAATAGAATTGCATTTGAAACCATCGCCCGGTTACTCCGACCGAAAGCAACTGATAGACGTTAACACACCGATAAAGCACTGACGGCGAGGTTACAAAATGGTATGACGATGGCCATACAACGCGAGCAGAGTGAGGCAGGCGGGCACACTTTGAACGCGATGAACAACCTTGGCCAGCAGGCCTGGGGCTCAGAAAAAGAAATGCCGAATCATTTGCGCCAGAATCAACACCGCCATCAGCGGGAAAATGAACCGCGTGATGTTGCCATAGTCACGTGATTCACCTTTTGGCGCGTATTTCTCAACCAGCGGCAGAATAACGATCAGCGCCACAAACAGCAGCGCCAGTATGATCAGCAGTGTTTCCATAATAAGCGTCCTTGAATATCGGAGGTTGGTGAAGACAATCATCAAAAGTAATGACCAAACGTGTTTATCGTATATAATTATGCGTTTTTGAGGGAAGAAAATGCTCAAAACACCCTATTATCTGATCGATAAAAGCAAACTTTTGCGTAACCTGGAAATCATTGCCAGAGTGCGGGAAGAGTCCGGTGCCAAATCCTTGCTGGCGCTCAAGTGCTTTGCCACCTGGGGTGTCTTTGACTTGATGCAGGCGTACATGGATGGCACAACGTCTTCGTCTCTCAATGAAGTCAAACTGGGTAAGCAGAAGTTTGCAGGCGAAACACACGCCTACAGTGTTGCCTACGCCGATGATGAGATCGAAGAAGTGCTGGCTCACAGCGATAAAATCATCTTCAACTCCATCAGTCAGCTGCAGCGCTTCTCTGCCGCCTCTGCGCACCAAATCCGGGGTTTGAGAGTCAATCCCGGTGTCAGTTCCTCAGATTTCACCCTTGCCGATCCGGCCCGCCCGCACAGCCGCCTGGGTGAGCACGACCCGGAGAAAATCGCCGGCGTTGTGAATCAAGTCTCAGGCTTCATGTTTCACAACAACTGCGAAAATGCCTCTTTCGAGCGCTTTGATGAACTCCTGCAGATCATCGAAACACGTTTCGGGCACCTGCTGGAAAAAGTCAGCTGGGTCAGCCTGGGCGGTGGCATTCACTTTACCGGAGAAGGCTACCCGCTGGAGCGTTTCTGCCGAAGACTGAAAGCTTTTGCTGGGCGTTATGCCGTGCAGGTTTATCTGGAACCCGGCGAAGCTGCCATCACCCACTCGACCAGTCTGGAAGTCACGGTTCTTGACCTGCTCAACAACGACAAGGACCTGGCGATTGTTGACTCGTCTATTGAAGCCCATATGCCGGATCTATTGATCTACCGCGAAAGCGCAAAACTTGAGCCAAACCGGGGTAATTACACGTATCAGGTTTGTGGAACGTCTTGCCTGGCCGGTGATATTTTTGGCGAATTTCGGTTTGAAAAACCTTTACAGATCGGCGACTGTCTTTCGTTTCAGGACGCAGCTGGCTATACGATGGTCAAGAAAAGCTGGTTTAACGGCGTGAAGATGCCGTCTATTGCGGTGAAACAACTGGATGGCCGTATTGAACTCGTCAAATCGTTTGGCTATGACGATTTTATGCAGGCATTGTCATAGAGTTTGCCGTGGGCGGCTTGGCCTGACAACATCGTGCTCTTAACGAATGAACAGCGGTTTAAACACTGGAGTTGGGTCTGCAAATGAAAAAAAATGTCTTGATTATCGGAGGTGGGGGCGTTGCTCAAGTGGTCGCCCATAAATGCGCTCAGAATAATGACGTTCTGGGCCGAATCACGTTGGCTTCACGCACTCAATCCAAGTGTGATGCCATTGTAAAAAGCGTAGAAGATAAAGACAGCATGAAAGTGCCGGGCAAAATTCGAACCTTCGCGTTGGACGCTTTGGACGTTTCTGCCACCGAAGAATTGATCTATAAAACGGAAGCCCAGATTGTGATCAATGTTGGCTCGGCGTTTATCAATATGTCGGTGATGACCGCCTGCATCAACACCGGGGCTGCTTACCTGGACACCGCCATTCACGAAGAGCCGGATAAGATTTGCGAAGAGCCACCTTGGTACGGCAATTATGAGTGGACGCGCAAGGATGAATTTGCGGAGGCCAAGACCACGGCCATTCTCGGTGTGGGTTTTGACCCGGGTGTCGTTAACGCCTATGCCAGGCTGGCGGTTGATGAATATTTTGACACGGTGGATTCCATCGATATTATCGACATCAACGCCGGGAATCATGACCGTTATTTTGCCACCAACTTTGACCCCGAAATCAACTTCCGTGAGTTTACCGGGCGCGTTTGGTCCTGGCAGAATCGCCAGTGGACCAAAAACAAGATGTTTGAGACCAAGCGCACAGATAATTTGCCCGTGGTGGGTGAACACACCAGCTACCTGACCGGGCATGATGAAATTCATTCACTGTCTAAAAACCTGGACGTGCCCAACATTCGTTTCTGGATGGGTTTTGGCGAGCACTACATCACGGTGTTTACGGTACTCAATAACTTGGGTTTACTTTCTGAGCAACCCGTAAAAACGGCAGAAGGCCTGGAAGTGGTTCCCTTGAAACTGGTGAAAGCCATTTTACCAGACCCTTCTTCCCTGGCGCCCAATTACACCGGTAAGACGTGTATTGGTGACTTGGTCAAAGGTCAAAAAGATGGCAAGGAAAAGGAGGTCTTTATTTTCAACGTGGCCGATCATAAAGACGCTTATGAAGAAGTGGGCAGCCAAGGCATCTCCTACACCGCTGGTGTTCCACCGGTGGCGGCAGCCCTGTTGATTGCTGATGGCACCTGGGATATAGGCACCATGGCCAATGTGGAAGAATTGCCACCCCGACCTTTTCTGAACCTGCTTAACCAGATGGGTTTGCCCACCTGTATTCGTGATGAAAAAGGTGAAAGACCGCTGACCTTTTCCTGAGTTATTTTTTTGATAAAGACAAAAAGCCAGCTACTGCTGGCTTTTTACGGTTTAAGCTTCCGATAAGTAGGTCCTTGCCTGTTCGTGATCTACCATGGTTTGAATAAGGGACAGATCTGAAACCTGTTCCTGGTTTGCACTTTTTAATCGCAACAACAAGGCCGCTAGTACCATGCCCAGCCACCATAACGACACAGCCAGCCAACTGCTTGAATTGCACGTCAAGCATGAGATTGCCTCACTGAAAGGCGCAAAGCTTCGCAAGTTTTTGCGGCAGGAAGTGAGTGAGCTTCTTGATCACGCGGGCGAAATCACGCTCAACCGTATCGCCTCGGAAAACCAGGTGGTAGACACCCTTCGGCGCGTTGTTGTGAATATGGAGCTAGGTGCGGGCGTTCCAGAGCTGGCGGCTGAAATGGCAACCGAAGTTCTAAACGCGCCGATTCAGGAAACAACCGCGTTGGGGCACATTGTCACCCGAGACCAAGTGACCGGTTTTCTGGATGCGGCGCTGGAGCTAAGGCACCAACGTGAGCGGATAATCAGTGAAATCATTGCACACCCGATTTACCAGGAACTGATCTCAAACATGGTGTATCACGGGGTGGTCAATTATCTGTATGAAGACAACCTGATCACCAAATCAGTGCCCGGTATTGGTTCAATGATGAAATTTGGCAAGCGCATGGCGAACAAAGCGGTGCCAGGGCTTGATGAAACCTTTGAGCGCCGTTTGAAGACGTGGCTTGCAGAGAGCCTGCCCGGGCTGATCAGCCGTAGCGAGCAGTTTTTACAGGGCGCAATATCCGACGATGAAGTGCGCAAAACGGTTCTGGCTGCCTGGGCCGACGTGGAAGACAAAGCGCTTGCCGAGCTTCAAGGGGGGCTGGGCGCTGTTCAACTAAAGGACTTTGTGGCGCTGGGCTATGAGTTCTGGCTGCAGTTCCGGAAAACCGACTATTTTGACGGCTGCGCCCGAGCCGTGATTGCGCACTTGTTTGTAAAATACGGTGATCAACCACTGACCGATCTGCTTAACGATCTGGGCGTTACCCGTGAAGTCATTATGGCAGAAGCGGACGCCTGGGCCGTTCCGCTGATAGGCGTGCTTCAGAAAGAGGGGTATATCGAGGCCCTGGTGCGGCGCCGGCTGTCAACTTTCTATACGTCCGCAGCGGCGCGTAAGATGCTTGAGCCAAAGGCCTAAAGACAGGGACAGACTTGAAACCTGTCCCTAGTTGCATTGATTCTGCCTGCCCATTCACTGCCCCATCTTGAACCGTGCAACCTGGGTCTGCAGGCCCTCACCCAGTCGCGCCAGCTCGTGGCTTGCATCGGCAATGTTGTTCTCTAGTTCCTAGGCGGTCACAGTGGAGGCAAGAGCAACGTCGAACGCCTCAATGTAGTCTTGGAATAGCCGTTCTACTTCTTCTTTGATGTTCGGGGCGGCGTTGTTTTCGACCAAGAATCTGCGCTCTTGTCAGTGCATTTGTTTCACCAGATTTTCCGCTTCAAACAATAATTTTTCGGTGCTGAGACGACTTTCAACCAAACGTAAACTCTTCTCTAACGTCTGAATCGCTTCACTGCGTTGATTAATGGTGTTGGCAAGGGCACTCAGATTTTGCTGATACTGCCGAACGCTCGCTTGTATCGAGTTAAGCCTATCAATGTGTGTGGGCTTCCAACAGAGCCGACTCGACACTGCCCACGTCCGCCACTACGAGCGAACGCTCGCCGTAATTGTTCAGGGTGAAAAGCCCAATGGCCCCAATGACCACCGACAGCAGAACCAGAAGGGTAATACCCACAGTTAACTTACCGCCAATCGACCGGTTAAAAAACATCTTTGACAAAGGCATTCTCAGGTTCCTGGGCAGTTAGGATGACAGGTTATTGCTGTGCGTTTTGTATGAGCTCCAGTAACGGCCAGCGCGACAATAAGTTGAGGATTTTGAGGCACTGATCGTATCGATCACACCGTGGGTCAGCCTCGGGTACGTGCCCGAGGGCACGGTGGCAAAAAAATCAGGTTTTGATGTACTATCCCAGCACTGGCAACCCAGGTGTTTAGCATTCCCGATAACGACAGGCCAAATATGAACGTTAAAAGCACGGTTAAAAGGGCACAGCAAAACGTGTCATGCCCGGTCACATTCAGTCTTCGAAGTGCGTCTTGAAATGCGCTCAACCTACACCTTCGTTGACCAGTGGCTCAGTCTTAGCCCACATAATAAGGCTGTCCATCCCGGCATCAATGGGAATGGTGTTCAACACCTTGTACAACCTCACAGACATCTGGTTCGCAGGCTACCTTGGCGATGATGCACTTGCGGGTTTGTCGATAGCTGGTAGCGTGTTTTTCTTATTGCTCTCCATTGGTCTTGGGATACAGGCGGGTGCGTCAGCTATGATTGCGCCGGAAGTTGGCCGGGCTGGCGTAAAAGGTGCCGCAAAGAGTGGCACAGGTGAAGTCAAGCACTGGATCAACAACGTCACCGGAATGGCCATTGGATTCAGTATGCTGTCCTTTTTGCTCGGCGCTTTTGCTGCGCAACCTTTGGTCGTGTTGCTGGGAGCAGAGCCGAATATTGAGCCATTAGCCATGGAGTATTTATGGGTAACCCTGGCAGGTTCTATCGGCTTCATGCTCTCGTTTGGCGCCGCGGGTGCTTTGATGGCTTTGGGCGATACCAAATCCAACCGCAACGCGCTGGCCATCGGCTTTTTTGCGAACTTTGCATTAAACCCACTTTTTACGTTTGGCCTTGGGCTTGGCGTCACTGGCATAGCACTAGCGACCGTTATTATTAAGATAGCGACCGCCTGTTACTTGTTACGAGTGCTTGCTAAACGGCTCAACATACGTATAAGACCCGCGTTCGACGGGTCACGCTGGCAGGCTTTGCTCAAACAAGTTCTGCCCGCCAGCTTCAACACCCTCACCATTGTTCTGGGTGGCTTTATTACCGTGGCGCTCATCGGGCAGTTTGGCAGTCAGCACGTGGCTGGTTACACCGTAGGTTTAAGACTCGAGCAGCTTCTGTTATTGCCTGCACTGGGCTTAAACAGCGCGGTTATGGCGATTGCCGGTCAGAACATAGGTTCGGGCAACAGCTCGCGAGTGGCCGAAACCTACCAAAAGAGCTTGTTGATTGGACTGGCTATGGCACTGTTTTCAGTACCTGTTATGTACTTTTTGTCCCCGCTTATGATGAGTTTTTTTACCGACACCGATGCGATTAAGAACACCGGCGTAACTTATCTCAGAATCGATGCTTTGGCGTTCTATGCGTACGTGGTTTTGTTTCAAAGCGTGGCGGTGCTGCAGGCAATGCGCAAGCCCATGTTCCCGATGTACCTCGGTATTGCACGGCAACTTGTCATACCCGCTGTGATTAACTATGTGCTGATTGTGCTGTGGGACTATCCCATGGTGTCGATGTTCTACACCATTGTGATTGTGGTGATGGTTAGCGCTGTGATTGCGCACTTTTATACCAAACGTGAAATTAGCAGGCTGTCTTACTCGAGTGGCGATCAGATTTTGTGATCAAATAGTAGCCTTTGGGTGTGGGTGGGTTGACCGCGGTGGGGGGAAAATATTGATGTCGTTTTACCGACTTGATTCAAAAAAAAGCCACGCGGTGCGTGGCTTGATTCAAAGCATCGGGGTTTAAAGGCTCACGCCGCCCAGTGATCGTCTCCCATATCCATCAGGCTGCTTTTTCCACTTTCGATGTCGCTCAGCAACCAATGAATTTCCGGCAACAGCTTTTCAAAGTAGAAACGGGCAGACACCTGCTTGCTTTCCAGCAACTTCTTATTGCCTTCATCGGCTGCAATCTGCTGGCCAGCAACGTTGGCCATGCGTGACCACATGTAACCGATGACCGTCAGAGCCATCAGGCGCAGGTACGGCGTAGCCGCAGCACCGGCTTGCTCCGGATCTTTTGGCGCGTTGGTTGCCAGCCACAGAGTGGCTTTTTCCAGCGCACTGACAGCGCCTTTTAGCTCATTGCGATGAGGTGCTTCCGGGTTGTCCTTCAGGTAGCCGGTCAGTACGCCAAACAGGGTGCGCACAAGGCGTCCGCCTTTTAGACTCAGTTTTCGGCCCACCAAATCCAGCGCCTGTATGCCATTTGTGCCTTCATAGATGCGCGCAATACGGCCATCACGGACCAGTTGCTCAAGCGGCCAGTCGGTGGTGAAGCCCGAACCGCCCAGCACTTGCAAGCCGATGTTCGTATTGTTGGAGCCTTCGTCGGTCAGAAACGATTTCACCACCGGCGTAAGCAGCTGCACCAAATCATCAGCGGACTCCCGTACCGCCTCGTCCGGGTGAGCAACCGAAAGATCAAGCTGGTGACCGGCAAACAACGCCATGGCACGCATGCCTTCGTTCAGAACTTTCTGGCGCATCAGCATACGACGAACGTCCGGGTGCACAATGATCGAGTCGGCCGGGCCGTCCGGGTTCTTCGCGCCGCTCATGGAACGGCCCTGCAGACGATCGCGGGCAAACCCGAGGCTTTCCTGATAGGCCATCTCTGCCAGGCCAAGGCCCTGCATGCCCACCATCAGGCGTGCTTCGTTCATCATGGTGAACATGGCGCGCATGCCGTCGTTGGGCTTACCCACCAGCCAGCCTTTGGCGCCCTCAAAATTCATCACGCAGGTTGCGGAGCCTTTGATGCCCATTTTATGCTCCAGGCCACCACAGAACGCCGGGTTGCGCTCGCCAGACTCTGGCAGAACCTTGGGAACCACAAACAGCGAGATGCCTTTTGTGGTGTCCGGCGCGCCGGGCAGTTTTGCCAGTACCAGATGCACAATGTTGTCGGTCAGGTCGTGCTCACCGCCGGTGATCCAGATTTTGGTGCCCTCAATGGCGTAGCTGCCATCGGCGTTGGGCGTAGCGCGGGTGCGAATCAAACCCAGGTCGGTGCCGCACTGGGGCTCGGTTAGGCACATGGTGCCCGTCCACTCGCCAGACACCAGCTTTTCCACGTAAGTCTGTTTGAGCTCATCGGAGCCGTGGGCGTACAGTGCACTTATAGCACCGTGGGTCAGCCCCGGGTACATGCCCAAAGACAAGTTGGTAGAGCACAGCATTTCGTCCACCACAAACTTAAGCGTATGGGGCAGCCCCTGCCCGCCAAACTCCACCGGTGCGTCCAGTGAGGTCCAGCCACCGTCTACAAGTTTCGTGTAGGCTGGTTTGAACGCTTCAGGTGTTGTCACCGCATGGGTTTCGGGGTCGTAGTGACAGCCTTCGCGGTCACCGGCCTGATTGGTCGGCTGAATAACCTCAGCCGCCAGTTTGCCAGCTTCATCGATAACCGCAGAAATCAGATCTGGTGTGGCATCGGCGTATTTCTCCAGCTCATGAAGCCGGTCTACGCCCAGCACATCAAACAATAAAAAACGAAGGTCATTTGCCGGGGCTTGATATTTCATGAGCACTCTCCTCAATTGAGTTTTTTGGCTTTACAGTATGGTATTAATTCATACGACTGTTTTAATTTTGTGGTTCACCCGTTTATGACGTATTTGTGCTCGCCCAGGATCCAATTTTTTCGCGCGCAAAGCTGATTTATTCCTGTACGTGATCAGGCCATGTCGCAAAATTGTCATCAGGCAAAGCCAAACACTTTCTGTTCTGTCGCTGTTAATTCATTAAAATCAATACGGGAGCAGGGTAGCAATGAGCATTTTATCCACAAAACCGCTTGCAAATCCGTAGCCGGAAGGCCAGCGTAATATTAATCAACGCTTAAATGACACCGGAGGTATTTCAAAATGCCAATCAGCGCAACGGATTTTCTAAAGAAGCACGGCTACAACGAGGAAGAAAAGGGTGACCATAGCCTGCAACATAATGCGAAAGAACATGCCAAAAATCTGAAAAAACCACACGCTGGAACGCCTCACGACTGGGAAGACTGGGAGCGTTACAAGCTGGAACATCCGGATGAGGTAGCGGACGACGACACAGACGAGAAATAGATGTTCTTGTGGTCCTTGATGAATCTAAATGATCTGTTACTGCTACCTGTTCTGTCGTAGAGAACTCTGCACTTTTTAGGTAGCCATCAACTCAAACTCGAATTTGCGTGCGGCCTGATTGCTACCGCCTTCTCTTCAAACTCGGTTCAAACGAATGATAACAATTGCGGCCAAAGCCAGGATCAGGATGGCAATGGCCTCGTACAGAATATTCTCCGGCGCCATGTCTTTACCCTGCAGAATAATCAGTCGGGCGAGTGCCGTAATCGCAATGAAAATCGGATAAACAAAGGCAGAGCGCCGATCCGAGTAAAATACGGCCACCATGCCGACTATTTCGAGGTAAAGAAACATCAGCAGGATGTCTGCAAGGCTGATCTTCTGAACGTTGTAAACCTTAATAAGCTCGAAAGCCACACCGCCCAGCGTCATCAACACGACGATGATCAGCAGCAGATTCTCAATTGCCTTAAACGTAGCAAGAGCGAAAGCCTTTTCGCCGGAATCAACATCGGGCACCTCGTCGTGCCCGCTTGCCGTTGACTGCGTTTCTGAATGTTGACTGCAATCTGTACTCTTTTTAGTGCTCATAAATATGATGTTAGCGTTAAGTGACTTTAATGCACGTTAGGGCAACGGTGGACTAAGCTGAGTATTAATGGGCTTGCCTGCGTTCACATCATACGTACATTACGCAGCGATTGATCAGTTCGGCCTTGAAGGGCTGCTGTGTCTGTTCAGGCCATGTTTTCTGTACGGAGGAAGAACCTCATGACGCCACTTATACGCTTTCTGCTTATGACAGCGACGCTGGTTCTGGCGTCCGGGCCGATGGCGGCCGCTGATGCTACCGCCGATAAACATGTCGCCTGGCAGGCATTGAAGGAAGGCAAGGCATTGTTGGTGCTCCGTCATGCGCTGGCACCTGGCTTTGGCGATCCGGAGTCTTTTCAGCTGAAAGACTGCAGCACCCAGCGCAATCTGAACGCAGAAGGCCGCAGGCAGGCGCGAGCGTGGAAGCCTTTTCTGGCGGCGCGGGGCATAAAACAAGCCCGGGTGTTCAGCAGCCAATGGTGCCGTTGCCTGGATACGGCGAACGGGATGAATATAGGGACCGTAACCCAGTGGCCGTCGTTGAATTCGTTCTTTCAGGGGCGTGGTAATAGCGGCCTGCAAACCCGGCAGACCCTTGAACAAGTAAACGCAATGGCGTCGGGAAAGCCGATAATTATGGTATCGCACCAGGTGAACATTACGGCACTGGCGGGCGTGTACTCGTCGTCAAACGAAGGCGTCATCCTTTCACTGCCGCTGTCAGAAAACCCAAGGGTACTGGCGCGCGTGTCACCGTCGAACTGACTTTTCGACTCAAATTTTTTTGGCAGCACGTCTATAATCATGTCGATTTTTACAGCCCCCTCTGTGAGGGGTGTACCCATACACCGCCCGTGTGCCCGTCCACGATAATCAGTTTCGGGAAGCAAGGTTTGGTCGAACCAAAAACCAACTGAGCAACACCAGCCCACCAAAAGCGGTGTAGCAGGCGATAAAGACCCAAGGTGGCGCTTGAAAATACAAAAACTGGTGCAGCCAATGCGCCATGAAAGAACCCTCGTAAACATTCTGACCTGCCTTCGCTCGCAGACCCATTTCCCAGGTTGTAAGCGGGCAAATAAAGCCAAACCAAGACTGCAAAACAACAACGCCAATTGCAACCAGGTGCACGCCGCGGAAACACACCTTTCTTACCCACTGCCACTTCAGAAAAAAGCCCGCATAAACCAGTATCAGCCCGAAAACAACAAAAGCCACAAACGCTACGTGCGTGATCAGTATCGCATCAGCGGCAAAAGAGTACAGCGTACTGACGTCGATAAAGCCTCCTAGTGCGCCGGTTGTGGACCTGTTTGCCTGTCCACGACCAATCAGTTATTTGACCTGGATTAGTAGGCATAATAATCACCATAAATTAGAAGGCACTTACCTGACGAGCGCTGAGGTTAAAAAGAGCACCCGAACGAGGTGCGGTCACGCTCTGCATTTCTATCTGAAGCAGCTTTGGAAAGGATGCGTAAATCGCACGACAAGGCTAAGACCCTGGCATAGCGCCAGGCCACTTTGACTATTGAGAAAAATTTTGTGTGCCGGTCCATGATCAGTTTTGGACTAATAAGGATATTCGTTGTGCATTTCCACAATAGAACCATCCTGCGGCATCTGCGATTGATGGCGCGGGTAGTTACCGTGTGTCCAAAATCGGGGAAGACTGCCGTTCGGCACATTTTTGCTATAAAACGCTTTATCATTAACCATAGCTGCGTGATAAGCCTGCACTTGGCTTAACCAAAAGAAGCACAGCACACTCGCAACCAAAGCTACGGCTAGCGCGGGCATTGTTCGTTTTGTTTTCAGTTTATTTTGTGGAACTGGAATGTCATCGCTAATCAACATCCAGAACACAGACAGCACCAGAAAACCAATCAACATCGATCCTGGTGCTATGAACACTGCGGAAACTCCAGCATGCAGCAGCGCTGCTGACACAGACGCAGTGAATGCTGCTAATGGCAAGGCGCTCCCATCGCCGGCAACCAGCTCATTTTTACGCCTCCAGAATAAACGTATAGCCTGCCCTGCCAGAACCAGAATGGCACCCACCACGAGCCAGCCATATTCCGCCGCCCACATTAAATACATATTGTGAGGATGCCCGAATTTTGGCGATTGCCGATAATCCTCGGTTATAATATCATGGGTTAACCAAGACTGCGGCCCCATACCAAACGGCAAATCAACCAAGCTCATGCGCCAAGTTTCGCCGAGTTGAAACATCCTAATAGAGCTATGCAGTTTGATTGACCGAATTCTAACATCGTCTATTAATAAATACGGAATAAGCACGGATAGCAGAAGCCAGGCTATTGCGCCATAAACAAGATAGCGGGCAAAAACTTTCAACCACGGCAGCGAAGGGCGCCCTATAAACAGAGCCGCTAACAAAACCCCAAAGGCCACTCCCAGCATTGTGCCGCGTGAGGACGACAGGAAAACAATCCACCACCAGAGCGCCGCCCCCAATGCGATAAAAAAACGCCATAATCTTTGATCTTTGAGCGGCCCTATCAAAACAGCTAAGGGTAGAAGAGATAAAAGCCAGGTCGCTATGTGGCTCCAGTATCTGATATTCACAAAACCCCACGGAATATAAGCCGAAAGATCGGTGACGCCATCTGACATTGCAAAAAGATAAACACTGATGGTAATTCCGCCATAAAACGCAGCGAGTACTGCGGAAATACCTACAAAGCCGGTGACTAAAATCTCTTTTTTAAGGACCGTTTTAAGAAAGCGCCCAGCCAGTACAAAACCCAAAAAGAATAATGCGTACATACCCGGTTCAACCCAGTTAAATGGCGCTGCATTAAATGGAAGAGCGAGTATGATAAAGCTTACTGAAACCAGCAGCGCTGGCCAAAGGCGCTTAACAATTAAAAGGCCTTCATTGCGAATTAGAAAAATTAATAAAAAAACAACGACGAGTCCCAAAAAAGCCAGAAGAAGATAGCGTTGGGTTGCGTAATTTCCAAGTGGCATCGGCATTAAGTCTGCGAATAAAACAACCAAATATAAGAAAATGATCAGTAGTCCAAGAGGCAAGACCTTAATTTTCTGCGTTATCATCTCGTTCACTGTTATCACCTATCCATGATCCACCACTAAAATCAAAGGTCGTGCGCACAAGAACACTCCTGATCAACCTCAGGAGTTGAGCTGTGCCGGGCCATAATCAGATTTTATAAAGTCGCTTCACGCTCAGAACACAAAAAAAGCCCGGGAACGAGCCCTCAAGGCCTTTCGACAATCAGTTCAAGCTAAGCGGTGCCTGTCCATGATCAGGTTTTGTAAAACAACCACGAGCCCCAAAAAGCCTATAAGAAAAAATCGCTGAGTTGTATAACTGCCAATCGGTAAGGGCATAAAGTCAGTGAACAGAACAAGCAAAAAGAATGCAACAATCAGTAAACAGAGAGCCACACTCCAATATTTTTGCATCGTTTTCTCATCATGCCTATTCATAAACGATCCGTTTACCCTGCAAGCAACTGATTAGAGTATAAATTAATAGTGCCTGTTCATTATCACTTTACAAGTCTCAGCCGACTCACTGGTCGACTATAACGCTTTCTTCTGCGCAGGACATAAAAAACCCGCGAACGAAGCCGCGGGCTTTTTTTACTATTAGGTCATGCTAAACTACACCTATTCATTGCCATACCTAATAATAACGCGGCTGTCAGCTTGACGTACAGCTACTCGGCAGAAATTTTTGTTCAATTTTATTAGCGCCAGCTGACCCACATACCCACTTGAAAGCGCCAGTCATGCCCTTCAAAGTCGGCGGAGTGAGAGTAATGACACCACCAGCAATATCAGCACCTACAACGCCAGCTTCCTTCATAATTATTGTAATCGCACCTGAGTCTACTGCTACGGTTGCTCGTGCATAATTGCCATCAATAGCTGCTGTACTGTCGTCTAAATCAAGATCAACCAAGGCATCGGCGTTAGGATAATCGCCATTAGACTGCGCATACTCAGCAATAGCGGTCTTCGCACCAGCAGTCATCGTAAAAACTTCAGAAACTTGCGCTCTTTGCGTATAATCCTGATAAGCGGGAATCGCAACAGCTGCCAAAATGCCAATAATCGCCACAACAATCATCAGTTCAATCAGCGTAAAACCCTGCTGACTATTCTTCATTTGTATGCTTTTCATCAAAACACCTCTATCGTTAACGTTCAAGGAACTCGTTAGCACTTGCAGCCCCCGTGCCAGTTATCAAATTTTTTAGAAATATCAAATTAAATCAGCGTACTACCATCTTTCGGGAGTGCTTCAGCATTAACCAAAAATTTGTCTTAGGTCAAAACCTGACAATTTTTGTCACAAGCAGCCAACATACTCTAGCACACCCAGTGCTTTCCAAACCGCCCCTACCCATCTAAACTCAAGACTCGCACCCCCGCCAACAGGCTGCAGCGCTCTACTCTATGACCGCAGACACAAATAACATCACCTTGACAGGTCTGGCACGGCGCTTCGTAAGCGACGGCCTGCTGGATGAAATCGTTGCCAAAAACGCCTTTTCGCAGGCCTCACAAAATCGCATTCCGCTGATTACCTACCTGACCCAACACAAGCTTGCAAATAGCTCGGCGCTGGCGTTTTCAGCGGCTATGGAATTTGGTATTTCGGTGCTGGACCTGGATGCGTTTTTGCCAGAAATGATGCCAAACACGCTGATGGACGAAAAACTGCTGCGCAAGCACAACGCCCTGCCCCTGTACAAACGTGGCAACCGGCTGTTTATTGCGGTGAGTGATCCCACTGACGTTCAGGCTTTGGACGAAATCAAGTTCAATACCGGTTTAAGCACCGATGCAATTCTGGTGGACGACGCCAAGCTGCGGGCAGCTATCGAGAGGTATCTGGCGCCTAGTGAAAGCACCATGGGCGACCTGACCGACGCCGACCTTGACGGCATAGAAACCGAAGGCGCGGATGGACACGAAGACGACAGCGCCGTTGTTGTTGCGGAAATAAACGATGCGCCGATCGTAAAGTATGTCAACAAAATGCTGCTGAACGCCATTCGCCGAGGCTCGTCAGACGTTCACTTTGAACCCTACGAGAAAACCTACCGCGTACGCTTTCGCACCGACGGCATTCTGAAAGAAATGTCGCGGCCCTCTATCAAGCTGGCGCCGAAGATATCCGCGCGAATAAAAGTCATGGCTCAGTTGGACATTTCCGAGCGACGTTTGCCGCAAGACGGCCGCATAAAAATGAAGCTGTCCAAAACCAAGTCCATCGACTTTCGGGTGAACACCCTGCCCACGCTGTGGGGCGAAAAAATCGTGCTGCGTATTCTGGACCCCAGCCAAGCAAAGATGGGCATTGACGCCCTCGGCTATGAGAAAGACCAGAAGAAGCTGTACATGGACGCCCTGGCGCAACCACAAGGTATGATTCTGGTTACGGGTCCCACCGGGTCCGGTAAAACCGTGTCGCTGTATACCGGCCTGAACATTCTGAACACCGACGAGCGCAATATTTCCACAGCGGAGGACCCAGCGGAAATCAACCTGGAAGGTGTGAATCAGGTCAACGTGAACAACAAAGTGGGGCTTGGCTTTGCCGAAGCGCTGCGGGCGTTTTTGCGGCAAGACCCAGACGTTATCATGGTAGGCGAGATTCGAGACCTGGAAACCGCCAGTATTGCCATCAAAGCGGCGCAAACCGGCCACCTTGTGCTATCCACTCTGCACACCAACAGCGCCGCCGAAACCTTAACCCGTATGATGAACATGGGCGTGCCGGCGTTTAACATTGCCACGTCTGTTAGCCTGATTATTGCTCAACGCCTGGGCCGGCGACTGTGCAGCTGTAAACGAGCCGGAGACATCCCGAAAGACGTTCTTTTAGCCGAAGGGTTCTCAACTGAGCAGATTGACACAGGGTTCACGTTGTACCACCCGAAGGGCTGTGATGATTGCACTAATGGGTACAAAGGCCGCGTTGGCGTTTACGAGGTAATGAGAGTAACCGAACGGCTGGCCAACATGATTATGGAAGAGGCCAGCTCCATCAAGATTGCAAAAGCCGCTCAGGCTGAAGGCTTCCGAACCCTGCGCCAATCCGCTTTGTTAAAAGTGATTGAGGGTTTGACCAGCCTTGAAGAAGCCAACCGCGTGACCAAGGATTAAGCATGGCTCAGAAAGCGAAGAAACTGGAATCCTACGTTTGGTCAGGCAAGGATCGCCGGGGCAATAAAGCCAAGGGCGAACTGTCTGGCGTTAGCCTGGCGTTAATCAAGGCCCAGTTGCGCAAGCAAGGCATAGCGCCAGACAAGGTGAAAAAGAAATCCAAGCCGTTGTTCGGTGGCAGCAAAAAAATTACGCGCTTTGACGTTGCCATGCTCACCCGCCAGCTGGCAACCATGATGAAAGCCGGTGTGCCCCTGGTGCAAAGCTTTGACATTGTAGCCGATGGGCTGGAAAACAGAGGCTTACAAGAACTGGTGATGTCGGTTCGAAACGACATTGCCTCGGGCACCAGTTTCGCCGAATCGTTGCGTAAACACCCCCGCCAATTTGACGATTTGTACTGCAACCTGGTGGATTCCGGCGAAAAATCCGGTGCGCTCGAGAAGATGCTCGACCGTATTGCCATTTACTTGGAAAAAACAGAAATCTTGAAGAAAAAAGTCAAAAAAGCGATGACGTACCCCATCGCCGTTGTGGTGGTTGCGATTGTAGTCACGGCCATTTTGCTGGTGAAAGTAGTTCCGCAATTTGAATCGCTTTTTAACGGGTTCGGTGCCGAGCTGCCGGTGTTCACCCAGATGGTGGTACGTCTGTCAGAGTGGATGCAAACCTGGTGGTTCGTGGTGTTACTGGGCATTGTCGGTGTCGTTGTTTTATTCAAAGAGTCGAAACTGCGGTCACAGAAATTCTCGGACATTGTTGATAAATACATTTTAAAAGTACCCATTGTGGGTGAGATCTTGGACAAATCTGCAGTTGCCAAGTTTGGTCGAGTGCTATCAACCACCTTCGCAGCCGGCGTTCCCCTTGTGGACGCTCTTGAATCCGTGGCGGGCGCCACCGGCAACGCGATTTATCGCGACGCCATCATGCGCATTCGTAGCGATGTTTCCACAGGCTCACAGCTTCAAGCCTCTATGCGGGCGCAGGGCGTATTCCCGGTGATGGCGATTCAGCTAACAGCGATTGGCGAAGAGTCCGGTAATCTGGACGGAATGCTGGAAAAAGTCGCCGAGCACTACGAGGCCGTGGTGAATGACATGGTAGACAACCTGACGGCGCTGATAGAGCCAATGATTATGTCGGTGTTGGGCGTATTGGTGGGTGGTCTGATTATCGCCATGTACCTGCCGATCTTCCAAATGGGCCAGGTTGTTGGGTAATTTATGGTCGATTTAGGCGTTCTTTTGGACACACCCTGGTTGCTGTACAGCACGGTTGCCTTTGTATCTTTGTGCATTGGCAGTTTTCTAAACGTGGTTATTATTCGCCTGCCTTTGATGATGCAGCAGGAGTGGCGCTGCCAGTGCGAAGAGCTGCTGGACGTGCCGGAAGCCAGGCGGGAACCGGCGAAGGCGCTGAGCCTGTCAAAACCCGCCTCTACCTGCCCTCACTGCGGCTACGGCATTCGCGCATGGCAGAATGTACCGGTCATCAGCTACCTGGTGCTGAAGGGCACATGCGCCCATTGCAGCGGGCCGATTTCAGCGCGCTACCCGATTATTGAGCTGGTAACAGCGGTGTTCTCGGTGCTTACCGTGTACTTGCTGGGGCCAACACCTGCGGCGCTTTGGGCGTTATTGCTGGTGTGGGCGCTGGTGGCGCTGACGATGATTGATTTTGATACTCAACTGCTGCCAGACTTCATCACCCTGCCCCTGCTTTGGTTAGGACTGGTGGTCAATTACTTTGCCCAACTGGTGCCTTTCAACGACGCATTCTGGGGCGCTGTCGTCGGTTACCTGACGCTTTGGTCGGTGTACTGGCTGTTCAAGCTGGTGACCGGCAAGGAAGGCATGGGCTACGGCGATTTCAAGCTGTTAGCCGCGCTGGGCGCTTGGCTCGGTTGGACGTTATTGCCGGCGGTTATTCTGTTATCCTCTGTTGTAGGCGCCATCGTTGGTATAGCCTTGATGGTATTCAAGCAGCAGGGCCGAGAGGTGCCCATGCCATTTGGGCCTTATTTGGCCACGGCTGGCTTGCTGTGTTTGTGGTTTGGTGATGAAATTGTGGGTGTGTGGTTTGGTTTTCTTGGTGTATAAACTTGATTTATAAGCTTGGCTGCATAGCCTTGGTTTGATAAGGAGTAGGCGCGCGTATGGCACCCAACGTTGTGGGGCTAACCGGTGGTATTGGATCGGGAAAATCAATGGTTGCCAGCCTTTTTGGCGCCCTTGATGTGCATTGGGTAGACGCAGACGATATCGCCCGCCAAGCGGTAGAACCCGGTACCCGGGCGCTAGAGCAGATTGCCGAGCACTTTGGCCACGATATTTTGACGTCTGGGGGGGCGCTGAACCGCGCAGCCTTGCGCAAGCTGGTGTTTGACGACGCCGACGAGCGCAGGTGGCTGGAAGCATTGATACACCCCATTATTCACGCGGAGCTGGAACACCAGTTAAAGCCTGACGATTACAACTTGCCTTACGTGTTGTTGGTGTCGCCGCTGTTATTTGAAACAATTCAGCACACCATGACCGAGCGGGTAATTGTGATAGACAGCCCAGAGAGCGTGCAAATACAGCGCACCATGGCCCGGGACAACAACCCCCGAGATCAGGTTGAACGCATTATTGCCGCCCAGATTCCGCGCCAGCAGCGGCTTGATAAGGCCGACCTGATTATTGATAACGGTGGCACCAAAGACAACGTACGTCAGCAGGTGCGAGACGTCCACAAGGCGTTGCTGGTGGAGTTTGGCTATTAACCAACGCCGGGTGTTTGGCGCCGGTTTCTTTGCTATTGCGGCGGTGCTTGCCGCACCCTCAGCCTACGCACTGGAACCTTCAGTACGGTTCCACCAGCGATCTATTCCCCAGCACCTTGCCCCGCAGGCGTTACCCAGCCACTTTTACGACTTCGCTCCAGAGGATTACTGGGCCGAGCCAGAGGATTCTTACTGGCTGAATTTTAGCAACTGGGTGCTGTTGCAGGAGCGCACTCAGGGCGAGCGTGTGGGACAGCTGGGGCAGTGGGCGGATAGAACCTTGTCCGGCGAACGTCACAGCCTGCCGTTGAACAAGAGTTATGTGCGCCTGAGCTTTGCCACTGAAACCCGTGCTGGCACAGTGTTGAATGTTGATCCAGAGGCGCGCTTTCGGGTGGATATACCCACCGCACGCAAAAAGCTGAGGCTGGTGATTGAAAGCGAAAGCGAAGAGCTGATTCCGCTGGCAGAGCGACAGCGCGATCGCCAGCTTACGGAACCGGAACGCTCTTCAACCGTTACCACGGGCGCTCTGCGGTTTTTGGGCCAGGTCGGTGACTCGATTAATTTCTCCAATGATTTTGGCGCGCACCTGCACTTGCCCCCCGATGCGTTCTGGCGTGCCACCGTGCGCAAGAACTGGCGGCCTTCTGGTGACTGGGGCTTACTGGCTCAACAGCGTTTTTATTATTACCATCAAAATGGTTGGGGTTCGCGCAGCTGGTTTGAGGCGCGGCACTATTTAGGTAAGGGCTGGACGTTTATAAACTCGTCTGAGCTTGAGTGGGTACACGGAGACAGGGAATTTGTGGCAGCCCAGGTGTTCAGCGTGCGCAAACGGTTGAACAACCGGGCGGTGCTGACGCCCCGTTTGGGTGTGCTGGGTGAAAGTCAGCCCGGCTGGCGCACCACCGAGGCCTTTGCCGACGTGACCTGGCGCTATCGTATGTACAGCGACTGGTTATTCGGAGAGGTTATTCCTGCACTGCAGTTTACGCGAGATAATTCGTTTAAAGACGACAGCTCGTTGGTTTTGCGGCTGGAGATGTTTTTTTCTGGCAACATTGTTCGGCGCAACTAACACTTATGCCCCGCCATAACGCAAAAGATGCCGCTAAAGCGCTGACTCTTACTCCGATTGCCATCGCTCGCTCCTGTTTTGCCGACAAGTTCGGCGTGCCGCGGCAGCCGGGCTTAACCCGCCATGCTCACGCTGATTTGCTGATTCAGCCGCCGTTTGACCGCGAAGACGCTTTTCGCGGTTTAGAGAGCGCCAGTCATTTATGGCTGACGTTTCAGTTCCATCAGGCGGTGCGAGCCGAGTGGCGGCCGGTGGTGCGGCCGCCCCGTTTGGGCGGCAACCGCAAAATTGGCGTGTTCGCCAGCCGTTCGCCGTTTCGCCCCAACAGCCTGGGGCTGTCGGTGGTTCGCAACCGCGGGCTGATGCGCAAGCAAGGCAAACTGGTGTTGCAAATCAGCGATCACGATTTGATTGAAGGCACGCCGATTCTGGACATAAAGCCCTACCTGCCGTTTGCCGACTCGGTTGGCGGTGCGCATCTGGGTTGGGCTGAGGAGGCACCAGTGAAGCGCTTGCCGGTGGTGTTTTTGCCCGAGGCACAGCAGCAGCTGGACGCGCTTTGCGCGGGGTCTTGTTCAGAGAACCCCACACACAAATATCCGGATTTTGCCGCGCTGATTGAGGATGTGGTGAGTTACGATCCGCGGCCGTCGTTTCGCCGCGGCCGCGAAGAAGAGCGGATTTATGGCGCGCATTTTTACGATGTGAACGTGCGGTTTCGATTTGTAACCGACGCAGACGGCAGTCGTGTAGAAGTGCTGACGGTTTGTTAAATTGCGCGCGCTCAATGTCTTGTTTGATGGATGATTCAATAGACTTCCTTCACCCATGATTACATAGGCTACTATGACCGTTGAATGCCCCACCTGCCGTAAAGCCGTGGAATGGACCGATACCAATCCAGAGCGCCCATTCTGTTCGCACCGCTGCAAGTTGATTGACTTGGGCGCCTGGGCCAATGAGGAATACCGAGTACCGGCACACAATGTAAGCTCGGAAAACCTGGACCAACTGGACCAACTGGAAGACGACACCCGACACTGAGCGCTCTGCTTGTGGCCGTTCTCAAGCCGTCTGGAAAAAACAGTGTGGGTTGTGCTAACCGATCATGCCCAGCTGTTACGGGCTTTTAAGTTGTGGGTTACCGACGCGCGCTTTACCATTATACCCATTATCGTTGTACACGGAGCCTTCCGCCATTGCCGGCAGCTTCCACTTCCGTTCATGACCCGTTCATTACCAATAAGGTAACATTATGAAAGCCTCCCGTATTTCACTGATGGCCCTGTCACTTGCTATGGGCGCAGCGCCTGCGTTGGCCAGCGACGTTGACCTTGGCTTGACCGCAGAGTCCGTAAAAGCACAGATAAACGTCTTTGACAGCCGCGACGACATGCAGCTGGGCGCCGGTTATACCTACCACGAAGGCAGCCGCCACATTGGCAACGTGGATTTTCACACTCAGGGCCGCACAGCCCTTGGCAATCTGCCCATCACTGCGGGCCTTGGTGTGCGTCTGGTCGGTTGGGACGATGACCGGCTTGACGGCGGCGCTTTGGCGCTGGGTGGCGATGCGACCGCGAACATTCCCGACGTGCCGGGCCTGTCAGTGACTGGCGGCCTGCACTACGCACCCAGCATTCTGGCGTTTGGCAATTCTGATGACATGACCAGCCTTGAAGCTCGTGTCAGCTACCGGATCATTCGTAATGCAGAGCTGTTTGCCGGTTACCGCTACCTGAATACAGACTTGGATGGCCGCAAGGACCTAAACCTGGACGAAGGCCTTATGGCGGGGATGAAATTGTACTTCTAGTTAGTCGGCTGCTGAGCCTGAAAAAGCCCCCGGCTCGCGTGCTGCGCGCCCGGGAACTTTCGTGTATTGGCTGAGCTGCTGCTATTTTGATTATTTAATCACACTAACCCATCGGGTTATTATCAAGCCCAGAGGCAATATGTCAGTCAACACAGGCGCACCTTCCTCCGCTGCCAAGAAGCGTCACGCTCTGGCGCTCATTCTATTGCTGCTTGCCGGTGCTGCATTTGGAGCCTTTTATAAACCGTCACCGAGCGCACTCATCAGCCGTGACTATGCCAGCGAAGAGATTCAGTTTGCCACGCTACCGGCGCTGCCCCACTGGGCCAATGCGCCCTTGCCAGATTTTTCTGACTACGCAGATACTGACGAAAAAAAAGCCGCTTTTTTTGAATTTCTGTTCCCGCGCATTGTGCTGGCCAACAGCCGCATTTTGCTGGAACGTGAGCATCTGGACGCTTTAACTGCAAAATCCCAGCTTACCGGCAAAGAAAAAAAATGGCTGAAAAACGAAGCCAAGCGCCTGCGGGTGGATCTTCCGGCGGCGAGTAAGGCCCAGATTGCCAAGCTGAAAAAACGCCTAGACGTAATACCGCCGTCACTGATTATGGCCCAGGCGGCTAACGAATCCGCTTGGGGCACGTCGCGTTTTGCGGTGGAGGGTCACAACCTTTTCGGCCAATGGTGCTTCTCGGCTGGCTGCGGTCTGGTTCCGCTTAACCGGGTATCGGGCGCCAGCCACGAGGTGGCAACGTTCTCATCTCCCTATCGTTCGGTACGGGCCTATATCCAGAACTTGAACCGCCACCCTGCTTATCAAACATTGCGGGATATTCGCCTGACCGATCGCAAACAACAGGAACCGCTTTCTGGCGAGGGGCTGGCTGCGGGGTTGGCGCTTTACTCCGAGCGCGGGGAAGAATACATCGGCGAGATAACGGCAATGATTCGTTACAACAACCTGGCCGCGTACGATCACGCGTTTGCTGAGTTGTTGCAAGATCGCAACCCAACTCACCTGCAACAACTGGCCAGCGCCCGCACTGTGAGTGCGCTGCTGCCGCGCTAGAAACGGCCGCTGCGCTAAAACAGTTGTTGCCTAAAAGCAACTGTTGTTTCGAAGCGTAGTTCACTAGAGCACGCCCAGTTCGCGGGCCCGGACAATGGCTTGAGTGCGGGATTTCACACCTAGCTTGGCGTTTATACGGCGGGCGTGAGTTTTAACGGTGTGCAGTGAAATGTGCAATTTGTCCGCAACTTCCTGGTTCGACAGGCCGCAAGCAATGCATTCCAACACGCTTTTTTCCCGTTCACTGATGGGCTCGGCAAGGGTCACAATCGCCCTTGTCGCACTCGTCGCTGCCTTGATGCCGAACAGCGTTACCAAAGCGTCGGTGAAAACACCGGTTGGAAGCTGGTCCAACGTTTGCCGCAGCAGCGGCTCAAGTTCTTGTTTGAGTTCGTTAAACGGGCTGATGAAATGCTCCTTGGCCGCTAATTCAACAATACTGACAAGGCGTTTGCCGGCTTTGGCAGAACTTTTTTCCCGGGCAAGCAGCGCAGCGTCTAACAGGCTCATGTGCATGTCTACGCCCATGGGAACAGCATCGCGATAGCCAGCACGCAGGTCATTCAAACGGGTTCTGGCCGCGCTATACTCCCCGCGAGCCATGGCAATGCGCACTTGCAGGCAGTCCATCAGCGCCGGCAAGGTAGGGAAGAGTTCCGGAGAATAGTCAGCTTGGCGATAAGGCAATACTTTGGCCACTGCCTGGACCGCCCTGTCAATTTCACGTTGGGCCAGCCAGCACGATGCCTTTAATACTTCCAATACCGGCACGTACAGTTCATCGTCTACCTGCCATGACTGCATGGTGCGTTCGGCGCGAGCAATCCAGGCAAAGGCTTCGTCAAAATGGCCCTGACTGCGGCAGATAAATACCCGCAAACACATGGCCATTAACAGGCCCAGATCTCGGGTTTGTTCGGCCTGGCGGGTGCACACGGCCAAAATCCGGTCTACATCCTGACATCTGCCCTGGTGCCATAACACCAACGCAAGATTCAGCTGTAGCCGAATTTCCCCTACCCGCGCCGGCCGCGCCAATTCTTGCATGGCCGCATCCAGATTGTTGCGCAGCAGGTGTTCGGTATGGCGAAGTTCGCCTTTGCTCAGTTCGACGCGGGCATGGGCGTAAACCGCAAGGGCTTCGGAGCCGGTATCGCCAGCCTGTCGCGCCAGGCGTGCGGCTTCGCGGCTGGCCTGGCGGGCATCGGCAAAACGGCCGAGGGCACACAAGGCGCTGGATCGCACCAGTTGGGTAACCAGCTGGCCCTGAACGGATAACTCCGGATCTTCGAGAGCCGCTGCGGCCAGCACCAGGGCCGGTTCTACCTGACCCTGACCGCGGGCAATAAACGCCTGTAAGGCCTGAATGCGCCCAAGCGGAATGTCGTGTGTTTCTACCTTGCCCAAATGTTCGACCAACTCGGTTGCCTGACGACACTGCCCGCCAATGGCGTGCACCCAACCAAAAACCAACCGCAGCCTTGGATTGGCGGCCAGCACGGTTGCCGGCAGGCTGCGCCTCAGGCGTAGCAACGATGCGGTGTCTTGCCCCAGAAGAAGAGCCTCGGAGCCTTCCGCCGCCATGCGCCGGATCTGTCCCACGTCCGCAGACATCAGAGCGTATTTCAAGCCTTCTGAGTACTGCCGGCGCTGGGCGAACCACTCACTCACCCGCAACATGCGCTGGGCATTGCCGTTCAACGCCGGCGTTTGCAACCGGTCCAGCAGCAGTGGATTCAGCCGATACCAGCGGCCACGCCCAGCCATGAGCTTTGCCGGCAAACCGCGCTCGACCGCCTGTGAGGGCACTAATTGAGAAAGTATAACGGGTGTGGGCGTTGTCTGCGCGAGCGTTGTTTGTAAAGGTGATGAGGCTAATTCAGTCGTGGTATCCGCCAGCGATGCGAATAAATCGTCAGAAAACACATCAAGTTCGGCCAGTGCACGCAGCGCCAGCAGCTGCGCGTTTGTGTAATGGCTCAATACCGCATCTGCTAAAAATCGCTGAACGCTTGCGGTGTCTTGCAGGGCTTTGCGCTCGCGGCCACTGCGCAATTCACCGCGGTACAGCGCCAGGGGCGTCGGCCAGCCTTCGGTGAGGCTGTAAAGATGGTCTACCGCAACGGTGGTCAACCGCTGTTGCTGGAGTTCGCTGGTGAAAAATTCAAACACGTCACTGCGACTGAATTCGAGTTTGTCCGGGCCGAGGCTGGTAAAACGGTTTTTCAGCTCCAGCGAATGAGTGCTGATGGCCAGCGGGCCGCGGGATATGCCCAGCAAGCGCAATTGAGCTGGCAGGTTATCCACCAGTTGTTGCAACAATGCCAAGGCCGCCGGGTTGCTGATTGCGTCCAGATTATCTAGTACCAGCACTTGCGGCAGAAGGCTGGCCGAATCGGGCCGCTCTGTGGCCGCTAGCAACCACTGCAAGCCGTCGGCAAAGGCACCGCTGTGCAAAGGCTCAGGCTGATTCAGCGCTATCGCCAGCAGCAGTAAAAAGCGCTCGGGCGCGTTGTCTTGAGCGTTCAGGGTTACCCAGCGGACATGAGCGGAAGAGAAATCAGACGCCAGCAACGCCTGCGCAGCGGCGGCCGATTTGCCATAGCCGCAAGGGCCGTGAATGTTCAGCAATCCGGCGGGCACCACGCTGGCCATCAGCGCCTGATTTAACTCCGGCCGAGCCAGCAAACCCTGCAGATGTTTTTCATCAAATGGCAGTGTGACCCGCTGCTGTAGAAGCTCACGTACCCGCTCGCCACGCTGAAGCGCACTGTTAGCGGTCTGAAATTCGTCGTTTGCGGCTTTATCCTGTTCCACTTGTTTCACTCACTGCCCCGTCGATACCGGCGCGCGGCGAACAAAAGCCCGGCGCTGACCGGAAAATTCCAAAAGTGGCATTATAATCGGCGGCTTATCGGCCGCAATTAAGGTACAGCGCAGACTAGCATAAAAAAGGCGGGCACCAAGGCCCGCCTTTTTTATTTCAAGTCAAAAAAGCACTTTCTACAACCTGCTGTCCTAAGAACTAGCGCACACCAGACCTGCGCAGCGCGGCCGGAGTGTAGTCACGGGACTGCCGTTGAATACCAAACTCGTAAGGATTAGCCTCTTCGTTTGTCAGGCCCAGTACCAGATAGCGGCCAGAAAGCAAATCAGAGATGGTTTCAATGGCGTACCAGGGCACATCGCGATCGTAGAACTGAACGGCGTGGGCTTCTGACACCCTCCACAACTCGCCGCGGCCGTCGTACTGGTCAATCACCGCTGCCTGCCAGGAATCTTCGTCAAAGTAGATGTCACGCCGGGCATAGATGTGGCGCTCGCCTTCTTTCAAAGTAGCGCGCACATGCCATACCCGGTGCAGTTCATAACGGGCCAGTTCCTGGTTGATGTGGCCAGGACGCACGATATCGGTGTATTCGAGGTCACGATCGAGCAGCTTGTAAGAGTTGTACGGAATGTACATTTCTTTTTTGCCCATCAGCTCCCAGTTGTAGCGGTCTGGGGCACCGTTCATCATGTCCAGGTTATCCGAGGTACGCATGCCGTCGGCTGCGGTGCCCGGGCCGTCGTACGCTACCTGAGGCGCACGGCGAACACGGCGTTGGCCGGCGTTGTAAATCCACGCACGGCGGGGTTCGGCGATCTGGTCGATGGTTTCGTGCACCAGCAACACATTGCCGGCCAGCCGAGCCGGGCCCACAATGGCCTGTTTAAAGTAAAACAGCACGTTGGGATCGGAGTTCTGGTTGGCGTCTTCCAAAAAGGTGCGGTAGGTCAACTCTTCTTGAAACCGCACCACGCTGAAATCGCCGCTTTCTGTGGGCGTTACCTGGCCAATGTTGCGCAGCACCGAGCCGCCGCGGTAGCGGGTAATGTGGTTCCAGTAAACTTCCACGCCACTTTGTGGCATTGGGAAAGGCGTGCCAGCCTGGTAATTTTCGAGCCCGGAACCGCCTTCTTTCAACGCCACCGTGGTGGCATTGGCGCGGGTTTGGTCCTGTACAGCTTGCGGGTACGCCATGGTGCGGCGGGTTTGGTAGACCGGAATCACGAAGTTGTCGTACTTTTCAATCATCGCCACCTGGCCCGGCGACAAGTTGTCGCGGTACTGGTCCACATTGCTGCGATCAATGGTGAATTCTGGCGTATCTGACGGAAACGGATTGAGGTAAATGCCATCGTTTTTGTAACCCGCCGGCGGGGTGGTCAAGCCACCTTCGAAGGCTGGAATAGCACCGCCGTTGCCCGCTTGCTCTGCGCCCATCAGGGTCAGCGTATCACCCAGCTTGGCGGCCTCGCTGTCTGACACCGCGGCGAAGGCGTTCATACTGAACAGCGATGCCGCAAGGATTCCGGTGGTCAGTAATTTTTTGTTCAATTTCATGGTTATCACCTCACTAAACGGATAAAGAGACGGATTAGAACGAGTAAGAAACGCTCGCGCTGATGAAATCGCGATCTCTGAAGTCGTTATAGGGTTTGCCACCGAAGTAGTTGGTGTAGCTAACGTCAGCACTGAGCTTGTTCTGATACACCGCTTCCAAGCCCAAACCAATAGACTTGTTGCCTTCGTTAAACGCACCGCCGGGCTGCGGGGCGTAGCCCTTTACATCGTGGCTCCAGGCCAGACGCGGGTAAAGGTTCACGCCAGAGAATGCGTTCAGGTAATCCCACACCAGGCGGGTGCGATAGCCCCAGGAAAAGTCAGTGGTGAAGCCTTCGTTTTCGCAGTAGGCCGTGTTGAGGTTAGCCCGCGTGCAAAAATCACTTATGGGCCCTACAGAGGGTATTAAAGGTACCGGCCCCAAACCATACGTTCCTGATCGACCATAACGGGCTTCATCAGTGCCCGGAAGACTGTGTACATAAGTAGCGCCAACTTCGTTGATCAGTGACAATCGGCTCGCACCCATGACCTGATCAAAGAACTTGATCAGCGTAAACTGAGCCTGGGACACATCGTAACGATCATAACCATCGACATCCTGTCCCGACAGCGATGCAATATTCGACAAGCCAGCCTCTTCAAGCCGTTTTTTTGCGAGCAAGCTAATAGGGTCATCTGGAAAAGCAGGAGCGGAAGCGGCAGTAGCTGGATCGCTTGACGCCGCTACAGCGGACCGAGGGCTCTGTTGAAGTCCCCCGGTGATGAGCTCAAAGGCATTCCACTGGATCGGCGTATCGTGGCGGAAGCTGTACTCGGCACCTAGCGACCAACCACCCGGTATCATGGTGTTGATGCTAATACCAAACAGGTCGATATTTTCAGGATATTCGACATAAACGCTTGGAGTGGTGCCTGTATTTGCCCCTTGGTTCACAATACCGCTAATGTATGGCAAGCGACTGTTGTACTTTATGTAATAAAAACCAATTTCAGAATCGTTCAAAGCAGGCACGTACCAACGTAGGGCCACACCAAACTGGTCTTTACTGTCGGCTTCGCGATCCCCAACCCTCTGTGCGACCGCCTGAGGTACAAACGCGTTGGTTTTTTGAGGGAGTTGGCCGGCAAGATAAACAGGTTCACAACCATCCGCTACAAAATCGACCGTGGAAAAGAAAGTACTGCAATCATCGGTGCGCACTTTTTCCCAATCGGTCTGAACAAAGCCTTCTATGGTGACGTTTTCGGTAATACCCGCAGAGAGATAGAACATTTCTACTGGCAACAGAGCGTCTTTCAATTCAGCGCCTGGGGCGCGAAATGCGTTTACGTCGATAGGGTTAATGGCGTTGATGCCACCCTGAATGAAGGTGCTTTCACCCCAGCTAACCACTTGATTGCCGTAGCGTGCACTGACTGGAACATTACCGAAGTACCAGTCAGTAAAAATATAGGCGTCCAGAATTTCGCCACCGGAGGCGTTGTCGCTGCCGTCCGAGCTCAGTGGCGTAAACTGACGATTCTCGTCTTTCAGTTCAAAGTCGTACCAATAGCGGCCACGTACCAACGCACCCACGCGGGTAAGCACACTGCTGTCGGCGTCGTAATTGAGGAAGAGCTCGCTGTTGCCTTTGACAAGTTTGGAAACCGTGTCGCCTTTGTCAAAATTCAGGTTGCCGTCGTCGTAGTTGGTCGACGAAGCTGTTCCGCCGTTGCCTTGCCCCACCAGGCCTTTATCACGGTTCTCGGTACGCCAGGTAGCACCGGCTGTGAGTGTGGTGTTGAACTGGGCTTCTACGCCGCCCAATTTTTCAGAATCGAAGGTATAAGCCGAGGCATAACCAGAAAAGCCGGCAGCGATGGCGATTGCCAGCGGCAGTCGCTTCCAGATACGCGGCGTATATTGGTTTTTTATCATTGGAAAACTACTCCATTTGTTATTGTGTTCTTTCTGCGATCAAACCATCAAGATGACACTATATCAACGCCTTCTTCTGTTCTTATCAGTCAAAAGTATGATTTTCACTTTCATCTCCACTGCGTTGACCAAGGCTTGCTTAACCTGATTGTAGTCAACCCATCCGCAATGAGCGACATTACTGTTTTTGCAATTCATCCCAGGGGTGAACCGGCAATACCGCTTCGCTGACTTCCGATTCCATACTATTGCGGAAATAATCCATGGCTTTTTCTGCCTCGCCGAGTTCGTCGAAACGAGCAATGTGATAGATCGCCTCACCTTCGTTCACCAGCGGCAGATTATTCACGCAAATCACAATGCCGGAACAGGGAGAGATGATGGCGGTTTCCGAGGCCCCGAAAGGGTCAGCAACCATCGCCAGCTTTTGGCCTTTTCTGATTTTTTGCCCCAGTTTGGCCACCGGGCGCATGATGCCGTCTATATCGGCCCTTACCCACTGGGAACTGGCGGCAACTTCGGAACGTTTGCGGGACGGCTTTACGCTCTTTTTGGCCGGTGTCATTTTCAGCGCCCGCATTACCCGCATCACGCCTTTAACGCCGCTTGCAATCACTACTTCGTCAAAACGCAGGGCTTCGCCGCCCTCATAGGTAATCACTGGAATATTCTGTGAATCGGCGTAGGCGCGCAGGCTGCCCTCGCGTAGGCCGGCGTTTAAAATAACCGGTGCAGCAAACGCTTCCGCCATCAGGGCGGTTTCAGGGGTTTTCAGCTCGGCACGAATCTGCGGCAGGTTAAACCGATGTATGGCGCCGGTGTGCAGGTCAATAATGTGGGTAACGTGTTCCATAACCTGGGTGCGCAATAAGTACGCGATGCGCCCACCCAAAGAGCCGCTTTCGCGGCCGGGGAAGCAGCGGTTCAAGTCACGGCGGTCTGGCAGGTAGCGGGTGCGCTGCACAAAGCCAAAAATATTCACAATGGGCACGGCTACCAAGGTGCCGCGCAAGGTACGCAGGGCGGTATTGGTGAGTACCCGGCGCACAATTTCAACACCGTTAATCTCATCGCCGTGAATAGCACCACACACCATCAGCACCGGGCCGTCACGGTGGCCATGCACAATCTCCACCGGAATGTGCAGCGGGGTGTGGGTGTACAGCTTGGCCACTTGAACGTCTATGGTTTTACGGGTACCCGGCTGAACTTGACTGCCGGTAATTTCAAAGGGGGCTCGTGCCATCGGTTATCCCCTACCCCGGGTTTTTGTGCGGCTGGGGGCCTGATTTTTTTCAATCCAATTCATGATCAAACCGGCGACGTTTTTGCCCGTGGCATTTTCAATGCCCTCAAGCCCCGGCGAAGAGTTTACTTCCATCACCAGCGGCCCGCGGGACGAACGCAGCAAGTCTACACCGGCCACGTTCAGGCCCATGGCCTTGGCCGCGGCAATGGCGGTGCGGCGTTCTTCCGGCGTAATCCGAACCAGTGAGGCGGTACCGCCGCGGTGTAAATTAGAACGAAACTCACCGTCGGCACCCTGGCGTTTCATGGCGGCGATGACCTTGTCGCCTATGACAAAACAGCGAATGTCGGCGCCGCCGGCTTCTTTGACGAATTCCTGCACCAGTATGTCGGCTTTCAGGCCCATAAACGCTTCAATAACGCTTTCCGCAGCGGTGCGCGTTTCCGCCAGCACCACGCCAATGCCCTGGGTGCCTTGCAGCAGTTTGATGACCACCGGGGCGCCGCCCACCATCTTTAGCAAATCAGGAACGCTATCGGGCTTGTTGGCAAAGCCGGTGACGGGCATGCCGACGCCTTTGCGGGCCAACAGCTGCAGCGAGCGCAGTTTATCGCGAGAGCGAGTAATGGCGACCGATTCGTTGACTGGAAACGTGCCCATCATTTCAAACTGACGCAATACCGCAGTGCCGTAGAAGGTGACTGACGCGCCGATACGCGGAATAACCACGTCAAAATCTTCCAGCACTTGCTGGTGATAATGAATCGCCGGATTTGCCGAGGTAATGTTCATAGAGCAGTGCAGGCAGTCAATTACCCGCACCTCGTGGCCACGGTTGACTCCTTCCTCCACCAGCCGGCGGGTGGAATACAGTTTGCGGTTACGAGACAGCACGGCAATTTTCATCATTCGTTCCTCAATACTGGTTGCCCGGCCAGATAAGATGCTTCCGGGAAAACGGTGGCCCAGCCTGCCATAGCGGTACGGCCAATCAACATGCGAAAGCGCATGGAGTCCCGGTTGGTCAGCGTCATTTCTATGGGCCAGCTTTGGTCGCCCACCACTAAATTGGTTTCAACCACCAGCCGCAATTCCTTGTGGCCGCCGGAGTCGGACACGTTGCGTTCATCCAGCACCCACGCGTCGCACTCAATCACCTCTTGCAGGTCATTCTGTGTCGGGTGCACCCAGAACTTTACCCGGCGCTCGCCGTGTTCTGTGTAGGGCTCGGTGCGAAAGGTGTGCAGGCACGATGTGCGCGCACCGGTGTCCACCTTGGCTTTAATCAAGCCAATGCCCAGGTCGGGCAGAGCCACCCATTCGCGCCAACCCAGACGCACTTTTTTAGAGCCTTCAGCGGTTGTAGAGCCTTCAGCGGTTATAGGGCTTGCAGCAGTTATAAGGCCTTGAGCTGGCGTTAAACCCTCAGCTGTCTTTTTGGGCATCTGGCTGTTCCTTGTCTGGCAAATTTTGCGGCGCCATCAGCTGCACACGAAAAGGGTTTGAATGGCTACCGGCGTAAATGCTGGTGTGGAGGAACGGGGTTTCAATTTTTCCCGGTCGAGCCGGCGAATGGAACAGCGGAAACGGTTAACCACCTTGGTTTTGGGCACCGCCGCTGCGGATCAAACGCTGCGATGTTTAACGATGTCTGACGATGGCAAAGAACACTCTGCGGGCTGTTTCACCATTCTACAAGCCCGTCCTTCAGAGCGGGGTAGTTAACACGCCGGTTATCTTCCTGCTTTATCAGTCGCTATGTTGCACTCACTATAATCCAATACCACAATGGCAGCGAATAGATGAGCGCATGATTTATTGGCCGTGCGGGGTGTTATTACCCGTACGGTCAGCTCTGAACAACCCTTTTAGCCAACACTCAGGAGACACCATGACTCAGCTGGTTTGGTTTCGTAACGACCTCAGAGCCGCCGACAGTCCGGCTCTGACCGCCGCCTGCCAGAGCGCTGCGCAGTCCTTTGGCGAGCCGGTTGAAGCCTGCTTTATAGTCACTACAGAGCAGTGGCTGAGCCACGACTGGTCGGCGGCCAAGGTGCGCCTGATGCTAGACCACGCCGATGCGCTGGCTCAGGAACTGGCCAAACTGGGCATTGCCCTGAGTTTTTTGCGGGCCGCAAACTTTGAGCAATCGCTGGATACGCTGGAAACCTTCTGCCGCGAGCATAAGGTCAGTCAGGTGCATTTCAACGAGGAATACGGCGTGAGCGAGCGCCGCCGCGACAAAGCCCTGAAGTCGCGGCTGGACGCGCTTGGCGTTGAAGTCAGCAAGTACCGTGACCAGGCCGCCGTGCCGGTGGGCGAAGTACTGACCCAACAAAATGGGCCTTATGCGGTGTTCACGCCATTTTCCCGGCGCTGGCGCAGTTGGCAGGAAGAGCAGCAACCGGCGCTGCTTGCCATGCCAAAAAAAGTGGGCGAAGCGTTAACCGGCGCCAACGTCCAAAACAGCAGCAGCGTGATCCTGAAAAAAGAAGTAGACGCGCTGTTTGGCGAGGCACCGCCGGCGCTGGTGGCTACGGGGGAAAACGCCGCTCACGATGCTCTACAGAATTTTTTGCAAGAGCGGGCGGGTGATTACAAGAAAGACCGCGATTTTCCTGCAATTGAGGGCTCCAGCAAATTGTCGCCCTATCTGGCCATAGGCGCGTTGTCCGGACGCCAGTGTGTTCAGGCGGCGTGGCAACTAAAGCGGTCCATGGGCAGCTCTTCTGGCAGTTCGTCTGGCACAACAGCCAACGCCGAGGAAGGGTTTTTTACCTGGGTGACCGAGCTGGCCTGGCGCGATTTTTACATTCACATTCTTTACCACTACCCACGAGTGAGCATGCATCGGGCGTTCAAACCCGAAACCGAGGCCTTACACTGGAACACGGCCGACGAGCATTTTGAAGCTTGGAAAAATGGTAGAACAGGCATACCGATGGTAGACGCCGCCATGCGCCAGCTCAACGCTACCGGCTGGATGCACAACCGGCTGCGGATGGTGGCGGCGATGTTTCTGACCAAAAATCTGTTTATTGACTGGCGCCGAGGCGAAGCCTATTTCATGTCAAAACTGGCGGACGGCTACCTGTCATCGAACAACGGCGGCTGGCAGTGGAGCGCGTCTACCGGCACCGATGCGGCGCCTTACTTCCGGGTTTTTAACCCGACGACCCAGGGCGAACGCTTTGACGCAGACGGCGACTTTATCCGCCACTGGGTGCCAGAATTGGCGAAGCTAGACAGCAAGCGGGTACACAATCCAGGAAAAGGCGGAGTGATTCCCGGAGGCTACCCCAGGCCCATTGTCGATTTAAAAGAAAGCCGGAAAGAGGCCATTGCGCGGTTTCAGGCGTTGCGGGACTGAACGGTAGGGGCAGGCTGGACGTCTGTCCCCTACCTGTTGCTGCACACCGGGCAAGCGGGATCTTTGGCCAGCTTCATTTCGCGCCATTCCATGCGCCAGGCGTCGACGATTAACAGGCGGCCAACCAGAGTGTTACCCACGCCGCTGATGACTTTTATCGCTTCCATCGCCTGAGCAGCGCCGATCATGCCGACCAGTGGGGCTATTACACCGGCTTCGGAGCAGGTCAGGTCTTCATTGCCTTGTTCAGGGTACAGGCAATGGTAGCAAGGGGATTGTGGCTGACGACTGTCGTACACGCCGATCTGACCTTCGCCGCGAATAGCCGCGCCAGACACCAGCGGTACGCCGGCTTGCACGCAGGCGCGGTTCAGGGCAAAGCGGGTGTTGAAGTTGTCACAGCAATCCAGCACCAGGCTTGCTTGTGTCACAGGGGCGTCAAAGTCTTCGCCCGCCAGCCGCTGGCGAATTACGTCTATCGTTATTAATGGGTTTATACCGCGAATGCGATCGGCCAGTCGCTCGGCTTTGGATTCTCCCATCTGGGCAGTTTCAAAGGCAATTTGGCGTTGCAAGTTGGCGACTTCGATACGATCGTCGTCTACCAGGGTCAGGTGACCTACCCCGGCTGCGCCAAGGTACAGCGCTACGGGGCAACCCAGGCCGCCGGAGCCCACTATTAATACGCGCGCGAATTTCAGCGCCTGCTGGCCGGCAATGTCAAAATTCGGCATTAGAATTTGGCGGCTGTAACGCAACAACTCGTCGTCAGTTAGCATGATGGGCTCCGTTGACAGATAGGGGACAGACTTTAGGTCTGCCCCCTTGAATGGGGTGCCAAGCCAAAGGTCATTCGATCATTGCGGCCGTAATCCTGGCGGCTGTGTACCTGATCAAAGCCCTGTTGATGCAGCAGTCCTTGCACCGCCTGCGCCTGATCATAACCGTGTTCTAGCAGCAGCCAACCGCCAGGGTTCAGCCAGCTGGGCGCAGCGGCTACAATACGACGGATGTCATCCAGACCATCGGCACCCGATACCAGCGCAGAGGCCGGTTCGAAACGAGCGTCGCCTTCACTCAAATGACGGTCGGTGCTGGCAATATAAGGCGGGTTAGAGACGATTAAATCAAAACAGGCAGGCGCAAGCTGGTCGAACCAATGGCTTTTCACCACCTGAATGGCCAGTTTCAGCGCCGCTGCGTTGCTCTGCGCCAGGGCGACGGCGGCGTCTACAGAGTCACTGGCGGTTATGTCCCAATCCGGCCGCTCGCTGGCCAGCGCCAGGGCAATGGCACCGGTGCCTGTGCCCAAATCCAAAACCCGCGCTCGGGCCGGCAAGCCAAAGGTCAGCGCCTGCTCGACCACACATTCAGTGTCGGGCCGTGGAATCAACGTAGCGGCGCTCACCTGCAACGGCAGTGACCAGAACTCCTGCTGTCCCAGCACATACGCAACGGGTTCGCCCGCCGCGCGCTTGTCAACAAGCAACTCAAAAGCGGCCGCCTGCACAAGGCTGACGTGTTGTTCGGGAAAAGCGCGGAAGCGGGTTCGGGACCATCCGGTTACCTGAGCCAGAAGCAGCTCGGCGTCCAGCCGGGACGAATCACTGCCGATGCGGCTTGCGGCGGCCCGCAGTAAATCGTCACAGCACAAAGCGGCTGGATCGAAAGTGGCAGTGCCGAGGACGCCTGGGTATAAAGCCCCGGGGTCGTCAGCAGAATCAGCGGTCATCGGCCAGCGCAGCCAGCAGTTCAGCCTGGTGTTCTTGCAGTAATGGCTTGACCACCGAATCCAGATCGCCCGCAATCACTTCATCCAGCTTGTACAGGGTCAGGTTGATGCGATGATCGGTCACCCGGCTCTGGGGGAAATTGTAGGTGCGAATGCGCTCGGAGCGGTCGCCGCTGCCCACCAGGCTTTTGCGGGTTTCGGCCATGCTCTGATGAGCGCGTTCGGTTTCAATATTTTGCAAGCGCGACGCCAGCAGGCTCATGGCCTTGGCACGGTTTTTATGCTGCGAGCGTTCTTCCTGGCATTCCACCACCATGCCACTTGGCAAGTGGGTAATGCGGATGGCAGAATCGGTTTTGTTAACGTGCTGACCGCCGGCACCAGAGGCGCGAAAGGTGTCTACTCGCAAGTCGCCCTTGTTGATTTCCACAGCTTCGGCTTCGTCGGCTTCCGGCATAACCGCCACCGTGCAGGCCGAGGTGTGAATGCGGCCCTGGGATTCGGTTTCCGGTACCCTTTGTACGCGATGCACGCCGGATTCAAACTTCAGCGTGCCGTACACGCCGCTGCCGGCCATCCGGGCAATCACTTCTTTGTAGCCGCCGTGTTCGCCTTCGCTGGCGCTGAGAATTTCCACCTGCCAGCGCCGGCGTTCAGCAAAACGGCTGTACATGCGAAACAGGTCGCCGGCGAATATGGCGGCTTCGTCGCCGCCGGTACCGGCGCGCACTTCCAAAAACACGTTTTTGCCGTCGTTTGGGTCTTTTGGCAGCATCAGGCTCTGCAGTTCTGCGTCCAGCTCTTCGCTGGCTTGCTGGGCGGTGTCCAGCTCTTCTTCCGCCATTTCACGCACGTCGGCGTCGCCGTCTTTGCACAGTTCTCGGGCTTCGGTGATGTCCACAAGAGAGTGCTGCCAGGCCTGAAAGCACTGCACCACCGGCTCTATTTCGGCGTATTCGCGGGACAGCTCGCGAAATTTATTCTGATGGGCAATCACGCCGGCATCGCTGAGCAAGGCACTGACTTCTTCAAAACGTTCAACGAGCTGTTCAAGGCGAGACTGAATAGACGGCTTCATAGTTTTCCAGCGGGGGTCTTATGGTCGGTTTCTTCTGCATCAAGCTGATGCAATTCCCGCAGCCATTCGGTGACCTCGGTGCGCCCGGCCGTGGTGGCCTTGCGCACCTGAATTGACGGTTGGTGTAACAACTTGTTGGTAATACCACGAGCCAGGCTGCGCATGGCGGTTTCTGGATCGGCGCCGTTGCGTAAGGAGCGAAGCGCTTTTTCAGTTTCTACATCGCGCAGGTCTTCGGCTCGCTGGCGGAACTGCTTCAAGGTGAATACGGCGTCCAGTGCGCGCAGCTGGTTCAGAAATTCCTGCACCCCCAGGTCAATCAGGTTTTCGGCCTCCCAGGCGGCGCCCTCGCGCGAGCGAATGTTCTCTTCAATCACCAGGCGCAGGTCATCAACGGTGTAAAGATACACGTCGTCGAGCTCAGCCACCTCCGGTTCTACGTCCCGCGGAACGGCAATATCGACCATGAAAAAGGGCTGGTGTTTGCGCTTTTTCAGTGCTCGCTCCACGGTGCCTTTGCCAAGAACAGGCAGCGGGCTGGCGGTGGACGAGATGATAATGTCCACTTCGTGCAAATGCTCAGCGATGTCAGACAATAATATGCCTTTCCCGCCGTGAACCTGCGCTAACGTTTGCGCCCGCTCCAGGGTCCGATTGGCTACCAGGAAATCTTTCACCCCGGCGTCTGCCAAGTGGCGGGCAACCAGTTCGATGGTTTTGCCGGCGCCGATCAACAGCGCTTTGTTGCGCGACATATCGGCAAAAATGCGGTTGGCCATGCTCACCGCCGCGTAGGCGACAGACACCGGGTTTTCGCCAATGGCAGTTTGGGTGCGAACCCGTTTGGCTACCGAAAAAGTATGTTCAAACAGGCGCGCCAGAAACGAGCCACAGGCCTTGTGCTCCCGCGCCAGGGTGTAGGCGTCTTTTAGCTGCCCCAGTATCTGCGGTTCACCCAACACCATGGAATCCAGCCCGGCCGACACCCGCATCAGGTGGCGCACCGCCTCGCTGTCATGATGGACGTAAATAACGTCTTCCAGATCGCCGGCGTCGACGTTGTGAAAGCCGGCCAACCAGCGCAATATCAACGGCGCACAATCTTCGTCAGCTGCGAGATAGATTTCGGTACGGTTACAGGTCGACAGTATGGCCGCCTCGGTTGCTCCGGCAGCCACACGCAGCTCTGCAAAGGCCTCAGCCATACGCTCAGGGGTGAATGCCACCCTCTCGCGAATTGCCACAGGCGCTGTGCGATGATTAATACCGAGCGTTACCAGTGCCATTTTGTAATTCGACAACCCTGCGCACTTTGCGGTTAATGGAACTTTACTATTACCAATACTTTAACGACCTGAAGGCCACACTGCCACCCATAAACCTTGCGCTGCGGCAAATGCGGACACGTTAGGCAACATCTGGCGGTTATGCCATTATACGGTTTTGGCGCTCCACATCGGGTTTTACGCCTGCTCAACATACGGAATTTTGCATGCAAGCATTCTTTTTCAGGCTCTTTTACCGCGCAATTGATGGCAATCGTCATTCCACTCGCCGTCACAATCTTTATCGCGTTCTGGCCACCGGCCTGCTGAGCCTGGCGATTTCGGGCTGCAGCGGCTTTTCGAGCTTTAATAGCGTCAACCCAGAACTGGATGGCGCTAAACCGGATGCCCCTGCGGCACCTGACTCTACGCCGGTGCACGGGAATTTCGAACCTGAAGTTCTGTACCTGCTAACCTCTGCGGAAATTGCCGCTCAACGCGGCCGCTATGATATCACTTTGGGCCACTACGTGCGGGCCGCACAGGTGTCCCGTGATGTCGGCGTTATTGAGCGGGCAACCCGCATCGCCCAATCTCTGAACAGCGACAACACCCAACAGGAGCTGGTGAGATTGTGGCTGGAAGTGGAACCCGACAGCATCGAAGCCCACCGCTTTGCCGCCATTCAGGCGGTAAAAAGTAATGGCCTGGCACTGGCACTGGTGCACATGGAACGAATTATGGAACTCGGCGGTGACGCCGACTTTGACAATCTGGCAGCCATGGCAGCCAGCCTCTCGGCTGAGCGCCAGCAGCAGCTGTTGTCGCTGTATCTGGATTTAGCCGAACGCCACGGCGACAATCCAGAGCTGGAATACAGCGTTGCCTTATTGATGAAAATACGCGGCATGCCACAGCCGGCACTGGCGCAACTGCAAACGCTGCTGGAAAAACACCCAACGTTCCAACCGGCCATCATTCTAAAAGGCGACCTACTGTACGGCAGCGACCAAAAGCGCGCTGCGCTTGACCACCTGATGATCAACACCCGGCGTTTCCCTGGCAACCGGCAAATGGGCGCGTTGTTTGGCCGTATGCTGATTAATGAGGGTGAACTGCAAGCCGCGCAAGACGAATTTGAGCGACTGGTTAAGCGCTATCCGAACGCGTCTGATGTGCGCTTGTCTCACGCGCTGGTGGCGATTGAAAACCAGCAGAAAGACATAGCCCGCAAAGAGCTGACTTTGTTGCTGAACCGCAACCAGCAAGCGGCGGAAGCCAACTATTATTTAGGCCGACTGGCCGACGATGAAAATCGCCCTGTGCCAGCGATCAACTACTACCGGGCTGTGGACGAGGGCGTCTATTACCTGCCCGCCCAAGCCAGAGCCGGCACCTTGTTGGCTGAAACTGGCAAGCTCGAACAAGCGGTTGATGCCATTCGACGATTGCGCCAAACCAACCCTGGGCGCGCCGAAGCACTGTGGATGATTGAAATCAACCTGCTGCTGGAGCAGGGCCAGCAACGGCGAGCCGCCGAAGCCATTAACCAGGCGCTCCTGCAACACCCGGACAACATTCAGATTCGTTACACTCGCGCCATGATGATGGACAGTCAGGGAAATACCGCCGAGGCGTTGCAAGACCTGGAACAGATTGTGCGCGACGACGTCGACAACGCGGTGGCTTTGAACGCTCTCGGGTACATTTTGACCGTTCGCACCGAGCGTCTTTTTGAAGCCCGGCAGTTGATTGGACGAGCACTGGAGCTTGCGCCCGAGAATCCGGCCATTCTCGACAGCATGGGCTGGTTACTGTACCGCGAAGGCAAATTGCAACAGGCTCTGGATTACCTGTCTCGCGCATGGGCTGCCTTCCCAGACCCTGAAGTAGCCGCCCATTACGGCGAGGTCTTGTGGATGACCGGCGCCGACGAGCAGGCGCGCATCATCTGGGAACAAGGACTAAAGCAGGATCCCCAGCATGACGTATTGCTGGAAACCATCGAGCGGTTAGGCTCGCAGCCGGTACCGAGTACCGACGCGGTTGAAACTGCGGCTGACGAATAACCGTGTTTTTTTCAACTTTGACCAAAACGTGGCTGCTCCACACTTTGGTCCTTCTACTGGCTACGCTGAGCGGCTGTAGCACGATTACGCTGGAACCCTTACCAAAAGGCCTGACCGATCAGCCGCCCGCCTCGTGGGCAAACACAGTGCGCCAGCGGCAGAATCTTGACCACTGGACACTGATCGGCAAGCTCGCCGTTAAGCAACCTTCTAACAGCGGCAGCGCGCTGATTAACCAATGGGTACAACACAACGAAGACTATGATCTGATTCTGTCTTCGGCCTTTTTGGGCATGGGCCGCACCCAGCTGAAAGGCTCACCCGACTTTGTTGAACTGACACTAGCCAACGGCGAACGTTATCAGTCCTCCAAGCCAGACGAACTGATACTGGCGGCGACGGGCTGGCGCCTGCCCTTGAACCAGCTGACTTGGTGGGTACGGGGCTTAACCGCGCCCGCTGGCGACTACCGCCTGCTGTTCAACAGCGCCGGGGAACTGGTGGCTATTCGCCAGAGCGGTTGGCATATTCAATACGACCGCTGGTACAGCGCCGGCGCCGAACTGCCGGCACTGCCCGCCCGCATCACGGCCACCAAGGGCGAAAAGCGCGTGCGCATGGCCATCACTGACTGGCAGCGCCTCTAGCCCTAACGGTAACTCTCAATGCAAATGCCAAGGCAACTTTTTAGAGAACTGTAAAAAGAACTCTTAAGAAAACTCTCAAGAGAGTTCTCAAAAAAAGTCTCAGGGCAACTCTGACAGAGACTGTGATAAAAATTATGACGGCAACAATAGCGGCCATCACTATGACGACAATCACCCTGCCGGCGCCGGCAAAGATTAATCTGTTCTTGCACATTAATGGCCGTCGCGCTGACGGTTACCACTTGCTTCAAACCCTGTTCCAGTTTCTGGACTACGGCGATGAACTGACTTTTGAGCTGACTCCCGACAAGCCTGGCATTCGCTTGGCGCAATCGATACCTGAGGTAGCCGACGCCGACAACCTGGTCATTAGAGCTGCTCACGCACTGGCCGGGGTCGCGCTGGCTCAGCTGCCCGGTGTTACCATCGGTATCTGCAAAAAACTGCCTATGGGCGGTGGCTTGGGCGGCGGAAGTTCTAACGCCGCAACCACCCTGCTGGCGTTGAATCACCTGTGGCAACTTGGCCACGACGAAGACGCTCTGGCAACATTGGGCCTGAACTTGGGCGCCGATGTACCGGTTTTTGTGCGCGGCCACGCAGCCATCGGCGAAGGCGTCGGTGAACGACTCACACCCGCAAACCCGCCACAAGACTGGTTTGTGGTGCTAAAGCCCGAAGGGAACGTTCAAACCAGCAAGATTTTTTCGGCAAAGGGATTGACAAGAAACACTCCAAAAATGATAATAGCGCCCGCTTTTGAGGGAGACGCCTTGAGGTACAAAAACGACTGTGAAGTGACGGTTCGTGAGTTGTATCCCGATGTCGCTAAGAGCCTAGATTGGCTTTCACAATTCGGACCTGCAAGATTAACTGGAACAGGGGCTTGCATTTTCGGACGTTTCTCGACAGAATCCGCAGCCCGGATCATCTGGGAAAGCAGGCCCTCCGGCATCAAGGGGTTCGTAGCTAGAGGGGTGAACTATTCGCCTCTACATCGGAAACTAGCAGAGCTACAATGATGCCAAATAAGCACGACACTGGGGTGTCGCCAAGTGGTAAGGCAACGGGTTTTGATCCCGTCATGCGCAGGTTCGAATCCTGCCACCCCAGCCATCTATCTTCTGCTTCTTCTGAACCACACGCCGATACCGAAAAGGGTGCTATCGTGTCCAAGTTAATGATTTTTGCCGGCAACGCCAATCCTGATCTTGCCCACGCAATTTCCAAGCAACTCTATATTCCAGTTGGCAACGCAACAGTCGGATGTTTTAGCGATGGTGAAACCACCGTTGAAATTAACGAAAATGTGCGCGGTCACGATGTTTTTATCATTCAGCCCACGTGCCACCCCACCAACGATAATTTAATGGAACTGATTGTGATGGCCGACGCCCTGCGCCGGGCTTCTGCCTCCCGCATTACGGCGGTTATACCCTATTACGGCTACGCCCGTCAGGATCGCCGAGTTCGTTCCAGCCGAGTTGCCATCAGCGCCAAAGTGGTTGCTGACATGATTTCCAGCATTGGTGTAGATCGAGTACTGACCGTAGATTTGCACGCCGATCAGATTCAGGGCTTCTTTGATATTCCGGTAGACAATATTTACGCCACGCCGGTACTGATTGAAGATATTGAAAAGCAGCGTTTTGAGAACTTTGTTGTGGTATCGCCCGACGTTGGTGGTGTTGTGCGGGCCCGCGCCGTGGCCAAACGCCTGGATGACGCAGACCTTGCGATCATCGACAAGCGCCGCCCCAAGGCCAATGTGTCTCAGATTATGCACATTATTGGTGATGTGCGTGGCAAAGCCTGCATTCTCGTCGACGACATTGTTGATACCGCAGGCACGTTGTGCAAAGCCGCTGAAGCTTTGAAAAAGCACGGGGCGTCGCGGGTTGTTGCCTACATCACCCACCCGGTTCTCTCTGGCAAAGCCATCGACAACATCAACAACTCCGAACTGGACGAACTGGTGGTGTGCGACACTATTCCCCTGGGTGACAAAGTACGGCAGTGTGATAGAATCCGCTCCCTCAGTATGGCCGGCCTGCTTGCGGAATCTATTCGCCGCGTCAGCAACGAAGAATCTATCAGCGCCATGTTCGAAAATGTCTAAGTTGATCTGATTTGGAACCGTTCTGAATAATCGGGACAGTTCCAAATAGACCGCAAAAGCAAATACCGGTACGGGAGCCACAACGGCTCCCGTACCTTTTCATAGCCGGCATCGCCGGCTTTTTAAAACCTCAGCTGTAAAGAGCCTGGTCGCGGGCCGTGCAGATGACGATAAGGATACTTACTATGTCTCAGGACTTTGTAATTGAAGCATTTCCTCGTGACGACCAGGGGAGAGGTGCGAGCCGCCGCCTGCGTCGCGAAGAGCGTAAAATCCCGGCCATCATCTACGGCGGTCACAAAGACGCTACGGCCATCTCTATCTGGCACAACGAGCTGAAGAAAGCGCTGGAAAACGAAGCGTTTTACTCTCACGTTCTGACCATTGAACTGAACGGTGAAAAAGAAAGCGTTATCCTGAAGGATCTGCAGCGTCACCCGTACAAGCCGCTGCTGAGCCACGCTGACTTCCAGCGCGTTAACAAAGACGAAGAAATCTTCGTTCACGTACCGCTGCACCTAGTAAACGAAGAGACTGCTCCGGCCATCAAAACCTTTGGCGGCGTTGCTTTTCGTCTGATGACCCAGGTAGAAGTCGCTTGCTTGCCGCAGAACCTGCCAGAGTTCATCGAAATCGACCTGTTTGACGTCGAGATAGACGGCATTGTACACATGAGCGATCTTAAGCTTCCTGAAGGTGTTCGTATTCCTGCGCTGCAGCACGACGCTGAGCACGACCAGGCTGTCGTCACCATCAATAAGCCTAAAGGTGTTAAGACCGACGACGCTGAAGAAGAAGGCGGAAAAAAGGAGTAACTACTCCGGAGGCGACGGCAGATGGCACAGGATATTGTCATGGTGGTTGGACTGGGTAACCCCGGTGCCGATTATGAGAATACCCGCCATAATGCCGGCGCCCTTTTCGTTGAAGCACTGGCCCGCGATGCGGGTCAGGCGCTTCGCCTTGAAAAGAAATACCACGGTCTGTACGCCCGTATTCAGTGGCAAGGCCTGGAGCTGCATTTACTGAACCCTTTGACGTTTATGAATCGCAGCGGTTTGTCGGTAAAGGCTCTGGCAGATTTTTTCAAGCTATCCCCCGAACAGATTTTGATCGCCCACGACGAACTTGATTTGCCCCCAGGCACCGCAAAACTGAAAAAAGGCGGCGGCCACGGCGGTCATAATGGTTTGCGCGACAGCATTGCACACCTTGGCACCAACAACTTTCAGCGCTTGCGACTTGGCATTGGCCACCCCGGTGAAGCCCGCCAGGTGACCGGCTATGTACTAGGGCGCCTGGGCAAACGAGAAGCCGAAGCGTTAACGGCGGTCTTCGATGAAACCCTGCGGGTATTGCCAGACGCCGCCAACGGCAACATGGCTGCGGCTATGAATCGCCTGCACGGCTTTGACGCTCACGCCTGACGCACGTTCAAGCCAGGGACAGATTAGACCTATGTCCCTGGGCATGCAGCACACAGCGGGGACAGATTTATAATCTATCCCCTAGGCACATTTTTCAGCAGCATCAGAGGCACTCCATGGGATTTAACTGCGGCATCGTCGGCCTTCCCAACGTCGGCAAATCTACCTTGTTCAACGCACTGACCAAAGCAGGCATTGGCGCAGAAAACTTTCCGTTCTGCACCATAGAGCCCAACGCCGGCGTAGTGGCCATGCCTGACCCACGCCTGACCAAGCTGGCTGACATTGTTAAGCCCCAACGTGTTGTGCCAACCACCATGGAGTTTGTGGACATTGCCGGGCTGGTAGCCGGTGCCTCCAAGGGCGAAGGTCTGGGCAACCAGTTTCTGGCCAACATTCGACAGACCGAAGCCATTGCCCACGTAGTGCGCTGTTTTGACGACAGCAACGTGATTCACGTATCGAACAAGGTAGACCCGGCAGACGACATAGAGGTGATCAACACCGAACTGGCGCTGGCCGACATGGACACTGTGGAAAAAGCCATCAGGCGGGTACAACGGATCGCCAAAGGCGGCGACAAAGAAGCCAAGGCCCAGCTGGATATTTTTGAACGCTTGCTACCGGTTCTGAACGAAGGCCAACCCGTGCGCGGCATGGGCCTGAATAAAGACGAGTTGCTGCTGATTCGCGAGCTGTGCCTGTTGACTATAAAGCCCACCATGTACATCGCCAACGTGGCCGAGGACGGCTTCGAGAACAATCCGTACTTAGACACTGTGCGCGCAATTGCCACTGCCGAAAATGCCGTGGTAGTGCCCATCTGTAACAAAATTGAAGCAGAAATCTCGGAACTGGAAGACGACGAAAAAAGCATGTTCCTGAACGAAATGGGGATGGAAGAACCCGGCCTGGACCGAGTGATTCGCGCCGGCTACGGCTTGCTTGGGTTGCAGACCTACTTTACCGCCGGGGTCAAAGAAGTGCGCGCCTGGACCGTTAAAATTGGCGCTACTGCGCCCCAAGCCGCCGCTGTGATCCACACCGACTTCGAGCGTGGCTTCATTCGTGCCGAGGTGATTGGCTACGAAGACTTCATCCAGTTCAAAGGTGAGGCGGGTGCTAAAGACGCTGGAAAGTGGCGCCTGGAAGGCAAAGAATACATCGTGAAAAACGGCGACGTGGTGCACTTCCGCTTTAATGTCTGATCAGGGCGTCTGAATTTGAAGGCTCTCAGGCAACAAAAAACCCCGTGATGTGCTCCATATCACGGGGTTTTTTGTTGCCTGGCGTGCAGATTATTCCAGAATCACCCGCAGCGCCAGTGAATGCTCTTCACAGTTGTGCCCCGCGCCGCCGCGATCCACCACCAGAAACTCGCCCTCGCGCTCAAGCACCGACTGAATGGCGTGCCAGGTGCCTGCGCGATAGTTGACGCCCTGTCGGCCATCGGTCACGAAAGCGCGCACCTGATCGGGATCGATAACGTCGCCGGCCGGGGCCACCACAACCACAAAGCGCTCGCTGTGCAAGGGCACAAACGCCTGACTGCCCAGCGAATGACGCTCAAGAAAGGCCAGTTCCAATGGCATTTGCACCGGTTGGCTGACGAAGATACTGATCAGTGTTCTTGCTTCTTCGCCCAAGGTTTCGACCTTGGCCAGGTCATGATAGCGGCGGGTACGCCCGTTGTTGATCATGAAAAACGTGGCGCTGCGGTGATCAATCACCTCGCCAAAGGCAGCAAAAGCCTCGGGCGTCAGCGGCTCGGCGGTTAATTGCAATAACGGCTCACTCATTTGCACACTCCTGCACGCTGTTGCAAATCCTGCTTAACGACCGTAAGTTGGCAGTTTCATATGGCGATTGACATCCTTGTACAACAGATAGCGGAACGGACCCGGACCACCGGCGTAGCAAGCCTGAGGGCAGAAAGCGCGCAGCCACATGTAATCGCCGGCCTCTACCTCCACCCAATCTTTGTTCAGCATGTACATAGCCTTGCCTTCGAGTACATACAGGCCGTGCTCCATCACGTGCGTTTCAGCAAATGGGATCACGCCACCGGGTAGAAAGTTGACGATATTCACATGCATGTCATGGCGCATGTCCTGGGTATCAACAAAGCGGGTGGTGCTCCAGCAACCACCTGTATCCGGCATTACCAGCGGGTCAACCACTGTTTCGTTGGTGACGAAGGCTTCTGGCATTTCAATGCCCTCAACCTTCTCATAAGCTTTACGGATCCAATGAAAGCGCACAGCCTCGCCCGAATTATTGTGCAGGACCCATTTGCTGCCCGGCGGAACGAACGCGTAGCCACCCGGCGCCATGTTGTGCTCTTTGCCGCTCAAGGTCAGGGTCAGCTCACCCTCAACAACAAACAGCACAGCTTCAGCGCCCGGGTCTGTTTCCGGCCGATCGCTGCCACCGCCCGGCTGTACTTCCACGATGTACTGAGAAAAGGTTTCAGCAAAGCCGGTTAATGGCCGTGACAGCACCCACAAACGAGTACCGGTCCAGAATGGCAGGTGGCTGGTGACGATGTCACGCATCACACCCTTCGGAATCACGGCGTAGGCCTCGGTGAACACCGCGCGGTCTGTCAGCAGCTGTGTTTGCGGAGGGTGCCCACCGGTGGGCGCATAATAGGTTCTCGGTTCGCTCGGACGTTGGGCCATGGTGGCTCCTTTATAGGGAAAGACTTATACAGGGTGGTGTTCGGCCCAGTGACGGGCTATGTCGATGCGGCGGGTCACCCAGACGCGATCATGAGACTCAATGTAGTCCAGAAAACGCTGCAACCCACGGAACCTGCCAGGGCGGCCAATGACGCGACAGTGCAGACCCACCGAGAGCATTTTAGGCTGATCGCTGCCTTCGGCATAAAGCACGTCGAAAGCGTCTTTCAAATAGCTGAAGAAGTGATCGCCGGTGCTGAAACCCTGCGGTGAGGCAAAACGCATGTCGTTGGTGTCCAGAGTGTAGGGCACTATCAGGTGGTTGTGATACTCGCCCTTGCTGTCGGCAGCACGGGTCCAGAATGGCAGGTCGTCGCCATAATAGTCGCTGTCATACACAAAGCTGCCCTCGTCCAATAACAGACGGCGGGTATTGGGGCTATCGCGACCGGTGTACCAGCCCTGCGGCTTCTCACCGTATAGGCGCTGGAAGATGTTCACAGCGTGCTGCATATGCTCGCGCTCAATCGCCTCGGGCATATCCTGGTAGGGCAGCCAGCGCCAGCCGTGACAGGCAATTTCGTGCCCCAGCTCCTTGAACGCCGCAGCCACTTCAGGATGCCGTTCCAGTGCCATGGCCACACCAAAGACCGTCAACGGCAGGCCACGTGCTTCGAACTCCTTGAGAATACGCCAAACACCGGCGCGGGAGCCGTACTCGTATATAGATTCCATGCTCATGTGCCGGTCCGGGAACGCTTCGGCACCAACGATTTCAGAGAGAAATCGCTCGGAGTGACTGTCACCGTGCAGGACACAGCTCTCTCCGCCCTCTTCATAGTTGAGCACGAACTGAACCGCAATACGGGCCTTACCCGGCCATTGGGCGTGCGGCGGGTGCCTGCCGTAACCGACAAGATCCCGCGGATAAGTGACGCTGATGCTCATGACTGCATAACCTTTTGTGCGTGTTAAAAAAAGCGTCGCGGCATAAAATACCTGCCAACTATTTATCTTGACGGCCCAGTGCGTATTATCAGTTTTTGGTAGCATCAATTGTATACAATTAAACTGAAATTTTTTGTACAAATACTTATACAGGTCATCGAAATGCACATTCGCGTCATCAATCCGAACACCACTCAAGTCATGACAGACACCATGGGTGCGGCCGCACGAGCTATCGCCTCACCCGGCACACGCATTACGGCGAGCCAACCGGACAGCGGCCCGGTCTCTATCGAGAGCCATTTCGATGAAGCCGTCAGTGTCATGGGCGTTATAGAAGAAGTGCTCGCCGGTGAGCGCGAAGGCACCGACGCTTACGTGATCGCCTGCTTTGGCGATCCCGGTCTCTGTGCCGCACGTGAGCTGACCTGCGCACCCGTGATTGGTATTGCCGAGGCCGCTTTTCACCTGGCGAGCTTGGTCAGCACACGTTTTTCCATCGTCACCACATTGCCCCGCACCATGATTATTGCCGAGCATCTGCTGGAAAGTTATGGCTTCAGTCACAACTGCCGGCGCATCCGCGCGGCAGACATCCCAGTGCGGGAGCTGGAAGACAACCCAGATTTGGCACTGCAATTGATCATCGAAGAATGTTTACGAGCCAAGCATGAGGACAACATCGGCGCCATCGTGCTGGGCTGCGGCGGCATGGCCGATCTGACCCCACAAATTGCCGAAGCGGTCGGGCTGCCGATCATCGAGGGCGTCACCGCAGCCATCAAACTCGCTGAAGCCTTAGTCGGCCTGGGCTTGGGCACCAGCAAATATGGCGATCTGGCCTTCCCCCCGGCCAAGTCTTTTGTCGGGCGTTTTAAGGACTATTCAAACCTAAAATTGGAATAAGCCTCACATCGGAAGTTTGACCAGGAACTCCACCGGCAGTCGCAGCAGCCATGGGCATGAAAGTGACAATTGTCTACAGCGAGAACAGCTCGTGAACACCCACACGGCGAGCACAGGACCGCCGGACAGTCGGTCAGTGCACACAAAAGCGATGGGCGAACAATCGCTGGCACCGCAGCAAACCCGGATCGGTGCCAGCCATCGTCAGGGGCCGTCTCCAAAGCTGGGTTGGTGCCGGTACGCTCAATATGGTGTCAGCCACGCTGTCTGTGGGTCTGATCAGCTACATGGCATCAGCAGCAACCGGCGGCGCTGACCCCATTCAGGCATTCGCCAACGCAGTCGATAACATCCCCCTGCTGACGACCGCACTGATCAGAATCATTGAACCACTGCCCCTTTACGCGTTCCACCTCTGGGTGCTCCACCCAGAGGTGCTTGAACTTGGTCAGTTCTACAGGGAATCAGGCTGAGTCAAAACAGCTTCATACTTTTTGGTGCGTAGGTAGTAAATGATACCGCCCAATGTGGCACCAATGATCCAGGCATAGCCAGACAGGTCGCTCAGCACAGGCGCCCACACTGTCGCCACTGAAAATGTTCCACCGATCACAAAGGCAATGACTGCGTTGTCGTGCCAGCCTTTTTTGTAGTGGTATTGGCCACTGGTCATGTTGTAAAGGTCTTCGCGGCTGAGCTCTTGTTTGCGCACCACGTAGTAGTCAACAATCAAAATACCAAACAGAGGAGCCAGGGTCGCACCCAGTGTGTTTACAAAGCCGGCAATACCGATCTGGCTGATCACTGCGGTCCACAAACCCCCGATGACCAGGGCAAATCCCGACGTGATCAAGCCTGCTTTGCGAAAGCTGATCGTCGAAGGTGACAGGTTCGCAATGCCGTTAACCGCAGGAATAAAGTTAGCGACCAGGTTGATGCCAACCGTCGCTGCAAAAAAAGTGATCGCGGCGATTATGCTCAAAAGCACACTGTCAGTACGCTCCACTATTTCAGTGGGATTGATGATGGCTTCGCCATAAACCACCGCCGCGCCCGCAGTTGTGAGTAGAGCTAAGGCCGAGAACAAAATCATGTTCATCGGCAAACCCCAAAGGTTGCCGCTGACCATCGCCTGTTTGTTTTTTGCGAAACGGGAAAAGTCACTGAAATTGATCATAACTGCGGCAAAATAAGCCACCATCGTGCCAAAGATGGCAACAAAGCCAGACATCTCGGTTTTCCAAGTGGCTTCGGGGTTGGCGAAGATAGTTTGCGCGGCTGAAAGTAGCTGTCCGTCTGACTTGTTCCATAGCACAATCACCAAGCCAATCATCACGGCGTACACCAACGGCCCCGCCAGATTCAAAAAACCTTCAACCCAATTCATACCGCGCCAGAAGATAACAATATGAAACGCCCAAACGAACAAGAAGGCCACCCAGTCGACACCGCTCAGACCCAGGAACATCGCGTCAGATTCGGCACCGGTGATGGTCTTGATCAACAGAGACAACGCAGTTGAGGCGAAGTAGACTTGCGCTCCGTACCAAAAAATAGCAACGACTGCACGCAGAATCGCAGGTAGCTTGGCACCCGCAGTACCCATACTGGCACGAGCGAATACGGGGTAGGAAATGCCATAGCGCTCGCCTGCCGCGCCGGACAAGTTGACCATGAACATTACGAACAGGCCTGCTGCGATCAAGGCCGCAAATGCGGTCCACCCACTGACACCAAATGAAATAAATAGGGATGCCACCAGGGTGTAGCCAAACAAAGACTGAATGTCGTTGGCCCACACGTTGAATATTGCAAACGAGCCCCACGTTTTTTCTTTCTTGGTCACCGGTCGCAGTGCGCTGTCTTCGTCACTTATTAAGGTGTCGTTAGTGGATTGCATACCAATCTCCTGAGACTGAAGGTTGTCAACTTTAAGTTAAGAATCGAAATTCTGATGTGTATACAGAAATTGTATACAAAAATTATAGCACTATTCATGCCAAATTTATTGCTCAACTTAAAAAGCACTCAGATGCACCTGATTGGCGTTAAAATAAACAAAAGACACCGGTAGACTTCTTTTGAATGACTCATGCTGACTCAAACGTCCAGCTTTAGTCCCCGTTTTTTGAACCAAAATGATGCAAAAATGATACAAACGAGCGAAACAAGGGCAACATCCGTCGTGTTTTGTATCATCGGGCAACTAGAGTGGCGAAAATCAGCCCCAGCAAGGAGGGGTGGGTTTGCACACATCGTTGCAAGCCAGCAGCGGATCTTACTGTCGCCAAAGACTTGTTCAAAGCCTCCCTAATAGACTGCAAACACGTCACGCAGATTTGGCGTTTCACCGTCGGTTTCCTGAATAGCCAGCGAATTTTCGATCGCGTGTAGGTGCTTTTGCATGAACGCCGCGGCAGCGTCACTGTCTCCGGTCTCAAGCAGATCGACCAGTCGGTGATGGTCATTACAATCACAACCCAGATCACCCGAACGGCCGTACACTGCAAGAATCAATGAAGAACGCGAGCATAGTTGAGCAACAAACTGCACCAGCGCCTGATTGCCCGCCAGCTCGGCTAGGCGCCCGTGAAAAGCCGCAGATATCTTGATCGCCGCGCTCTGCTCATTGCCTTGCAAAGTCTGCTGCTCGTGCCACGCCATAGCGCGCAGTTCACTGACCTGTGCCGTGGTAATATTGACAGCAAGGCGGGCCATCAGAGCACACTCGATAATCCGCCGCGCATCGAAAATTTCCCGTGCTTCCTCGGCTGAGGGTCGCGCCACCGTTGCGCCCTTGCCCGGCGTTAATGTAACCAACTGTTCTAGAGCCAGCCGCTGCAGCACCTTGCGAATGCCAGTCCGGCTGATGCCGAATACCTCTGCCAGGGCATCCTCACGCAAACGCGCACCAGGCTTGAGTCGATGTTCGATCACTGCATCGCTGACGGCTCGGTAGATCACGTGATGACTGGTACCCTTCAACTCAGATGCGTCCTTAACAGGAGCGTGATCGACTTTTGCAGTGCCCGACGTTGACCGGCGTGTTTTCATGGGTAGAGTTTTCTCTATGCAGGGGTAAAATCGACGAAAAAATCGCTATACTTGGCAGTCAAACTGTCAGAAAAATAGGGACTGATCGATTGGCATATTGCACGACAAAGCGCACATAAGTCGAAGCCGGGCTTTTCGGGCATTAAGGTGGCTGGCCTTGAGCACGCCTAGCGAGACCTGCTCAGCCAGTGACCCCCGGTACTCATAAACCTCTGCGAGGCCGCCCCATTGGGTAGACGACACCACCGCCACAGGGACGCCCGTAGATCTCAGAACGCCAAGCGGTTTCATCCAGTTCGGCGGAACATGTCCACGGCCGACAGCGTCTAGCACCAGCCCCTGGGCGCCGCTTGCCACCGCCGCTTCAAGCAGGGCCGGCGATGCGCCAATCGCCACCGGAAGAATATCCACCCGCGGCAGTTGCTCGCCCGGCGCAATGGCGCTCAGGCGCTGCACCCGCTTGGTGAGCCTGACCTCATCGCCATCGACAAACCCCACAGGCCCGATGCCCGGTGAACCAAAGCCGTTAAGCTGATAGCTGCTGAGTTTACGCACAGAGCTTGCCGCATGAACTTCTTCATTGAACACCACTAATGCGCCAGCGCCCCGTGCCTGCGGTGCGTTCGCTATCTTAAGCGCATCGCGAAGATTGGGGCCGGCATCCGAGCCCACAGCGTAGGGCGCTCGCTGAGCGCCGGTGACCACAAGAGCCGTATCTGCAAGCGCCAGGCTTGTGTCGAGGAAATAGGCGGTATCCTCGAGGGTATCCGTGCCTTGAGACACAACCAACCCGGCCACATTGCTACGCTGGGACAACTTAAGACACAGCGCTCTGAGCTGCAGCAGGTCGTCCGTGGTGATGGCATTGCTGGGCTTCTGGCAAAGGGTGATCACTTCAACCGGACCGTCGCTTTTGATCTGCAAACTGTCCATCAGTTCTTTGCCCGAAAGAGCGCCCGCAATCGCCCGACCTGAACGGCCCGGAAGACTGGCGATGGTACCGCCCAGTGAAATAAGTACGACAGTATTTTTCATATTCATATCTTCAGGAGAAAATGGTCAGGATGTTTGATCGCACAACACAGATTGACATCATCCCCCACCAAACGCCTAACCGGCTTTTTGGAAAGAAGTTTCTACCTTCTTGGTATAAGGATGAAAATCGAAGACCGACAGAGGCGGTCTTCTCTCCCGAATGCTGCGATGACTGAGTTCATTCACAAAATTCCGCACACGGTTAACAGCCGCGGCCTGACGGCACAGCACGTTGGCGTGTTTGTCTCCAGCTCTGACTTCGAAGGTTTTGGTGAGCTCAGTCATACTGTATACAACCACAGCACTTTTGCTAAGACAAGACCTCTGTCGAGGTCGCGCTGTCCATACCCACCCAAATGTTAGGCACACACAGCTTCAGCAAAAAACATAAAAATCCATTCACACCCGCTACCTTAAAAAGTCGTTTAAAGATCGTATCCTCGAGTTTTCTCGAAAGATCTAACGCCTAACCCTTGACACATTCGACAGCGGAACTTATTCTATGCGCCGTTTCCATCGTTGATGGCGAGCTGGCAAGGTAGCTCAGTTGGTTAGAGCACAGCACTCATAATGCTGGGGTCACTGGTTCGATTCCAGTCCTTGCTACCAGATTTTAAAGACTTACAGTGAACGCTGTAGGTCTTTTTTTATTTGCGGGAGACTTGCAGGTACACTCTTCTTTTTGCAAACGTCACGAAGGCAACCTCGCTTACTGGGGGACACAGCATTCGGGACGGCCCGCCGCAACGGAGTTTTGTTGATGCGCACCACATCAGACCGTATTCGCCAAGCGGTCAGTTTTGAAGTGATTGGTCTGATTGTCGTTATCAGCTTTGGTACTCTCGTGTTGGGCCACTCCATGAAGGACTTTGGCTTGCTAGGCGCTGTTGGTGCCACCATCGCTACCGCTTGGAACTGCGTTTACAACCTGCTGTTTGATCGCGCCCTGCTGAAGTACACCGGCACGCCGAAAAAAACCATCAAGCAAAGAGTTGTTCACGCCGTTGGTTTTGAGTTGGGGCTGATGGTTGCACTCCTACCGATTGTGTCTCGCATATTGAATGTAAACCTGATGGAAGCCCTGATAATAGATCTTGGCTTTATAGCTTTTTATCTGGTGTACGCCTTCGTTTATACTTGGGTCTACGACACCCTCTTCCCCATCGGCCAGCCTTTTCACAAGCCGGGGGCCGAGTTCAAATAGGGGACAGGTTTGAACTCTGTCCGCTATTTCCTGTCGCCATGCCAGCGCTTGTATAATAGCGCACCCTGCAGCATAGGAAGTGTGTGTGCTCATCTCGATTTATTTAATTGCCATCACTGCCGAAGCCATGTCTGGCGCGCTTGCCGCGGGCCGGCGCAACATGGATATGTTTGGCGTGGCGCTGATTGCCTTCGTTACGGCACTGGGGGGCGGTACGATGCGAGACATGCTACTGGGCAACTACCCGATTAACTGGACCCAGCATCCCGGCTACATCTACATCACCGTCAGCGCCGGTTTGTTTACCATGGTGGTCGCCCGCTACATGCGGCGCCTGCGTCAGCTGTTTCTGGTTCTGGACTCACTGGGCCTGATCGCCTTCACCATTATCGGCTGCGAGGTGGCTCTGAAGCTGGATTACGAGATCCCGGTTGTGGTTATGGCGGGCCTGGTCACCGGTATTTTTGGCGGCATACTGCGGGACATTCTTTGCAACCGGACGCCTCAGGTTTTGCGCTACGAGCTTTACGCCAGTGTGTCGTTGGTTGTGGCCCTGCTCTATCTCTATCTGCAACACAAACACGTGCACGACGACATCAGTTTGCTGGCGGCGTTCAGCGTTGGCCTGGCCCTGCGCATGTCGGCCATTCGCTGGCGGTGGTCACTGCCGGTGTTCTCTTATGACCCCGCGCGCTGGGACGACTGATCGCGCATTAGCTTAGAATTTCTAATTCGGAAAGCGGCTCTTTTAACCCGTTGTGACTGTGGCATAATACAAAGCAGTCCATTTTCTGTAATCAAAAAGGAATAAGCCGTTATGAAACGGGAAACCATAGCGTTGCACGCCGGGTTCAAAAGCGACCCCACCACCAGAGCGGCAACCACGCCAATTTATCAAACCGCCTCTTATACTTTTGATGACACTCAGCACGGCGCTGACCTGTTCGATCTGAAAGTGCAGGGCAATATTTACACTCGAATTATGAACCCCACCAACGCTGTATTGGAAGAGCGCATGGCGCAGCTGGAAGGCGGCATTGGCGCACTGGCAGTTGCCTCGGGCATGTCTGCCATCACCTATGCCCTGCAAACCATCTGTACCGTGGGCAATAACATTATTAGCACCAGCCAGCTTTACGGCGGCACCTACAATTTGTTTGCCCACAGCCTGCCGAACCAGGGCATTACCTGCAAAATGCTCACCCACGATGACTTTGACGGCGTAGAGAACGCCATTGATGAAAATACTCGTGCCCTGTTTTGTGAGTCCATCGGCAACCCGGCCGGCAACGTTGTAGACATTCAGCGCTGGGCTGAAATAGCGCACAAACACGGCTTGCCACTGATCGTGGATAATACGGTTGGCACGCCTTTTCTATGCCGCCCTATCGAACACGGTGCAGACATCGTGGTTCACTCGCTGACTAAGTACCTGGGTGGCCATGGCACCACCGTTGCCGGCGTTGTGGTGGATTCTGGCAAATTTGACTGGAAAGCCAACGCCGACAAGTTCCCAATGCTGAGCGAACCAGATCCGTCGTATCACGGCGTGGTATACACCGAGGCCTTGGGAGCAGCGGCGTTTATTGGCCGCTGCCGCGTGATTCCACTGCGCAACACGGGCGCCGCGCTGTCGCCGTTTAACGCGTTTCTGATTATGCAGGGCATCGAAACCGCCGCTCTGCGGATGGAACGCCACTGCGAAAACGCCCAGAAAATTGCTCAGTTCCTGCAGGATCACCCGTCTATAGAATGGGTTAACTACGCCGGCCTGGCCAACAGTCCATTCCATGCAACCTGCAAAAAAATCTGCGGCGGCAAGGCCTCCGGTATTCTCAGCTTCGGCATTAAAGGCGGCCGAGACGCCGGCGCGCGTTTCATCGACGCGCTGGACATGGTGCTGCGCCTGGTCAACATTGGCGACGCCAAATCCCTGGCCTGCCACCCGGCAACCACCACTCACCGCCAGCTAAACCCAAACGAACTCAAATCTGCGGGTGTCAGCGAAGATCTGGTGCGCCTGTCGATTGGTATCGAGCACATTGACGACATAATTGCCGATGTCGCCCAGGCTCTGGACGCCGCCGTTCGCTGAGAACGCCAACCATCTGCGCGGCCGGTTTGTTTTGGTAGCGCAGATGTTGAGCGTCAGTACCGTGCCCGTGTTTATCCCTACTGTCCTTGTATCTGGCGCGCGCCGGCTTTATTGTTAAGGATTGAATCAAAGTCTTTTGTACAGAACGAGAGCTCCGCATCCATGACCGCATCCATGACCGCAAACACCCAGCCCCGTGTGGCCAGTGGCGCCAAGTTCCGCAGTGAACATGGCTTTTCTGCTATTAAAGACGGCGTTAAGCAAAGCCGCAATGTTTCCGATGAAGGCGTCAGCAACGACCCAAAACCCAAGTGGTTGCGTGCACGTATCCCCGGTGGTGAGCGCTATGAGGCTGTCAAACAGAATGTGAAAAGCCACAATGTGGCTACCGTGTGCCAGGAATCCCACTGCCCCAACATTGGTGAATGCTGGACCAACGGCACGGCAACAATCATGGTGATGGGCTCGGTGTGTACACGTGCCTGCAAATTCTGTGCGGTAGACACCGGCAACCCCAACGGCTGGCTGGATAAAGACGAACCCGAGAATACGGCAAAATCGGTGGAACTGATGGGCTTGCGCTACATCGTGCTGACATCGGTTGACCGCGACGACCTGCCCGACGGCGGTGCCGGCCACTATGCGGCCTGTGTGTTGGCTATCAAACAACGTACGCCGGGCGTCAGAGTGGAAGCACTCACGCCGGATTTTGATGCGGTGATGCAGCACGTAGAGCAGGTTGTAGACTCTGGGCTGGATGTATTCGCCCAGAACGTCGAAACCGTTCGCCGCCTGACTCACCCAGTACGCGATCCCCGAGCCGGCTATGAAAAGACGCTAAGCGTATTGAAGCACGCCAAGCAATACCGCCCGGACGTACTGACAAAAACCAGTTTAATGCTGGGCCTGGGCGAAACTGACGAAGAAGTTCAGCAAACCATGGACGATTTGCTGGCGGTGGGCGTGGATATTCTGACGTTGGGCCAGTACCTGCGCCCTACTCCGAACCATTTGCCGGTGATGCGCTACGTCACCCCGGAAGAATTCAACCGTTATCGGGACATTGGCTTGGCCAAGGGCTTTATGGAAGTGCCATCTGGCCCCATGGTGCGATCGAGCTATCGTGCAGATCGAGTGTTTGACAAAAACAACTTGGGGTTGGCTGTGCCGGCCGTGCCTGCATCAGCGAAACTGGAATCGGTAAACGCCCTGCAGATACCGGTCAAGTCCGTAGGCTGACCGGACACCCGCATTGGCGCCTTACCGCTGGCGGTAGGGCTGCGCTTACTGGCTGCCCTGCTGCTGTTGCATCTGCTGCATTTTTTGCATTTGCAGCTTCAGCTCATTGCGTTGCTCATCCGTAAAAATACTTTCTACCTTCGCCTGCATCAAGGTAGAAAGTGCTGCCATCTCACCGGTAACGTCACCCAGTTCTTCCGCGTGTTCACGAATGGCGTCTTCACTGAAATCTGCTTTTACCTCGGTTTGCAACTGCTGCTGCAGCGTTTGTGCCTGCTGACGCAGATCGACAATTTGACCCTGCAACTCGTCAAACACGCCGCGAATCTGTTCTTGTTGCTCGTCGTTCAAGCCAACCATTTGCGCAAGCTGATCAATACGGTCGGGCTGGCTATTGACCTGTTGTGCCAACGCCGGCGCCGACAAACTTACCGCAATCAGTGCTGTTCCAAGTGCTTTTACCAATTTCATACTGCTCTCCGTTTGAATAACGTTACACACCCTAAAGCATCATGTGGGTCAGTCGCACCCCACAATGGCTGTTGATTTCGAATAATAGCCGCCAAAGCAGCTGCCAGCCCACCATTACGGCGATTTTCAGGCAAATATGAAAGTTTGGTCATCGACTTTCGGTATTGCGCTGAAATTGCTGCATAATAGCGACTCTTTTTTATTCACACACACTGCCGTAGCGTTCTTGCGTTCATCACACCTAGATTCAACGCACTTACACTCAGCACTACGGCAGCGGGAGTAGCACAATGGCAATTAACTGGTTTCCGGGGCACATGCACAAAGCTCGTAAGGAGATCAAAGAAGTCATGCCACAGATGGACTTGATTATCGAGGTGGTGGACGCCCGCATTCCCTTTAGCAGCGAGAACCCGCTGGTGCCTGCCCTGCGCGGTGACACGCCGTTGATCAAAGTGCTGAACAAGCGCGACCTGGCCGACCCCGATGTGACGGGACAATGGCAAAGCTGGCTGGAACGGGAACGCGGTGTAAAAGCCATCACTCTGACCCACAACCAGCGCAACGAAACGCTGGACATTCTTAACCTGGCAGAACAGCTGACGCCGAATCACGATCGCCAGAAAAGCGCGCTGCGGGTGATGATTCTGGGCATTCCTAACGTCGGCAAATCTACCCTGATCAATACCCTAGCCGGACGACCCGCCGCAAAAACCGGTAACGAGCCGGCCGTTACCCGAGCTCAGCAAGCGATCAAATTGCCGAATAATATTTTGCTGTACGATACCCCTGGCTTCTTGTGGCCCAAGCTATCACCGGCGGCCTGTGGTTATCGCCTGGCGGTCACCGGCGCTATTCGCAGCGCCGTGCTGGATTTTGGAGACGTTGCGCTGTTTGCCACCGAGTATTTGCTGGATCACTACCCAGAATTCCTGACCGGCCGTTACGGATTGGACCCGTTGCCGGTTGACGGCCTGGCCGCAATGGACGCCATTGCCGCCAGGCGCCGGTTTTTTGGACGCGGCGGCGTACCGGATTTACACAAAGTGTCAGAAGTGTTGCTGAACGAATTCCGCGCCGGCACGCTGGGGCGCATTTCTCTGGAAACACCGCGCCTAATTCAGCACGAAACCGACGTTGCTCTGGCTGAAGCCGAAGTTCAAGCTGTACTGGACGCAGAAAAAGCGATCGCAGACGGCAAAAAGAAAGCGAAAACCCGACGCAACCGCAAACGTTAGTGTCGCTTTTGCCTCTACGCCTGAGCCAAGGCCGTATACTGATAAAAAGCTTTACAACAATACCTATACAACGCAACGCAAGCGCCCGTTCCTGGCGCCGGTAAGGAGAACGTTATGAGACGAGTCGTGGTCACCGGAATGGGGATTATTTCCTGCTTGGGCAATAGTCTGGACGAAGTTACCAGCGGCCTGAAAACGGGAAGATCCGGCATTCGCTTCAATGAAACCTACAAAGAACTGGGGTTCCGCAGCCAGATTTGCGGCGCACCGGATATCGACACCTCTGTCATTGATCGAAAAGTACGTCGTTTTATGGCTGACTCAGCCATGTACAGCTACTTGTCGATGCAACAGGCCATTGCCCAAGCCGGCTTGACCGACGACATGGTGTCAAACGACCGCACCGGGCTGATTGCCGGCTCTGGCGGCGCGTCTTGCTCAAGCCAGGCGGAAGCCGTGGATATTTTACGGGCCAAAGGCGTAAGGCGCATCGGGCCTTATATGGTACCGCGCATTATGGCCAGCACTGTCTCTGCGTGCCTGGCCACCGCCTTCAAGATTCGCGGCGTAAACTATTCCATATCGTCGGCCTGCGCCACCAGCGCGCACTGTATTGGCCAGGCCATGGAACAAATCCAGATGGGCAAGCAAGACATCGTATTTGCCGGCGGCGGTGAAGAAGAAGACTGGAGCTTGACCATGATGTTTGATGCCATGGGTGCTCTATCGACCAAATACAACGATGCACCGGAAACCGCATCGCGGCCGTTTGACAGCAAGCGTGACGGTTTTGTGATTGCCGGTGGCGGCGGTATGCTGGTGCTGGAAGAACGGGAGCGCGCCCGCAAACGCGGCGCCCACATTATTGCCGAGCTGACCGGCTACGGTGCCACTTCAGACGGTTACGACATGGTTGCGCCGTCCGGCGAGGGTGCCCAGCGCTGTATGAAGCAAGCCATGGCGACCATGCATGGCGGCGTTGACTACATCAACGCCCACGGCACCAGCACTCCGGTCGGCGACGCGGCGGAGATGGGTGCTGTTCGCAACACCTTCATTGAAAAAGTGCCGCTGATTTCTTCTACCAAATCACTGTCTGGGCATTCGCTGGGCGCTGCCGGTGTGCAGGAAGCCATTTACTCGTTGCTGATGATGCAAAACGGCTTTATTGCCGGAACTGCCAATCTGAACGAGCTGGATGCGGCCAGTGCCGATTTGCCCATTGTGGGGCCGGCGAGTCAGGAAGCCACTCTCAACGCGGTGATGTCCAACAGCTTTGGCTTCGGCGGCACCAATGCATCGCTGATATTTGAGCGCCTATAGCGATAACTGGCCCGAGGCGCCATTGGCAAATGAGTTGATCCGTACTGGCCGAAAGTTGAACGCGGATCAAATGCTAGGCGCAACGGGTGTCGTTTGAGCCACCTGTGCCTGCCCTCTTGCAGTGGCAAAAATGACCTGAAGCGCCATACGCACAAGTTGCCTGAGCGTCAGTGTCACATCTATCGCCCATTAACTTCAGCCTGCCGATGGCGCGCAATGATAGCGCAAACTTTTGACACCTTGCGGTAGAGACGGTTTGTCGGGTATTTACTCGATGCCAGAATCAGGGTGTCATCAACGTTCGCGGGCGTGAAGTCAAGCGCCTAGGCGAAGCAGCCCTGCAACGGGTCATCCACGATTTTGCCCGCCAGGGTTGTTACTAAAAGGGCGCTTTCATGGGCTGGCTGGTTTGACCGGAGCGGACCCTTTTAGCAGAGTCAATTCATCCGTCAGCCCCACACGCCACGGGACTTGTTTGATACCAAAAGTATTACGGATTTTTGTACACACCAAGCGTGTGTTCACCGGTTCCAGCTGACCCCATCCGCTCACTTCGTCCACCAGATGCAAATCCTCGGGAATGCCGGGCAGGCCGGCGATGGCCAAGCCCAGCTCATACAGACTGATGCCCTCAGAACCGGCGTACTGATAGGTGCCCCACACTTCGGCCCCGCAATCGAGCTGCTGGATAATAGCGCGCATAACCCGCGCCAAATCAGTCACTGCCAAGGGTTGACCAACGCAGCGGCCGGGCAACGACAAGCGGGTGCCAGCGGCTGTGCTGGCCTGAACCTTCCGTATAAAACGCCCCAGGCTCCATCCTGTTCGCAGAATAATGTGGCGGGTTAACAAACCGCGCAGGCTCTGCTCGCACGCCCACTGCCAAGCGCCCAGCTGGCTCACCGGCTGACCGGGGTTCGAGGCAATGTAAGCCGTCTGTTTGCGGCCATCAAAAATATAGCAGGTGGACAATTGCAGCATCGCGATGTTGCGATCGCGGGCAAATTCGCCCAGCGCCAACGGCAACGACAAAGCCGCGCGCTGGACGTCATTAGGATGTGCTTGAGCGGATTCCGGATCGGCTAGCCACAGGGCATTGACAATCAAGTCTGTATCCGCCGGAATCCAGCTTTCCAGCGCCGCCAGATCCACGCTGGCCGTGTTACTCACCAGCAAAGGGCTGACCTGCAAAGAGGTGGCGCGCAATTGGTTCAGCAATACTCTGCCCAAGGGGCCGTAATCGTGAACTACCAGAACATGCACGGGTCTTTTTTACCTCCACTTTTGTTAAAAAAACTAGCACCAGCGCCGAGGTACCCGGGCTGTAACGCCCGTTAGCAGCTCGTAGCCAATGGTACCGGCGTGGTCGGCTACGTCGTCCACCGGCACCGTGGTGCCCCACAGTTCTACCGGATCGCCATGGCGCGCCGCGGGGGCAGCGCTCAGATCGACGGCCAGCATGTCCATCGACACCCGGCCGATAAGCTGTATGCGCTGGCCGTGGATAGCGGCGGGAGTACCCGTGCCCGCATGGCGAGGGTAACCGTCGCCGTAGCCCAAGGCGACAACGCCCATGCGCGTAGGCTTGCTTGCAACCCAACTTGCGCCGTAACCCACGCTGTCGCCGGGCTGCAGCAGGCGAGTACTGATCAGCGGTGCCTGTAACGTCATGACCGGCTTTAGCCCCAGCTCCGCAGCCGGCGTACCGACAATGGGCGACGCGCCATACAGCATGATGCCAGGGCGACTCCAGCCAAACAGCTTTTGGCCCGGCCTGAACAACGCCGCCGAATTGGCGACGCTACGCTGCAACTCGGGCCAAGGCGCGGTCGCCTTCTCAAAACACTCGGTCTGCTGCTGCGTCATGGTGCTGCGTTCGTCATCGGCACAGGCAAAGTGGGTGACAAAACCAATCACCTTTGGCATCAGCTGGTGATGCGCAAGCGTGGCCATCGCTTGGGCCAGCTCCTCGGGGTGAAAGCCCAGGCGGTTCATCCCGGTATTTACTTTCAGCCAGATGCGTGGCACGGCGGGCGCTCGCACAAGCCACTGCAGCTGCTCGTCGCAGTGCAACGCCGGTTCAAAGTTGTGCTCGATGCACGTCGCTAGATCCTGCTCACTGTGAACCCCCTGCAACAGCGCCACAGGCTGCTGACCTACGCCGGCATCACGAATGGCAATGGCTTCTTCAATACACGCCACCGCAAACTTGGGCGCCACCGCAGCCAAGGCACCCGCAACTCCGGCAATGCCGTGGCCATAGCCATCGGCCTTGATCACCGCCATGGCGCTGGATTGCCCAGAGCGCTGGCAGGCCACCTGATAGTTATGCTGCAGCGCTTTTGAGTCTATCAGTGCAAAGGAACCCCTTGGCATCAGTAATCGTCTCCATACTCGCTGTAATTACCGTGGGCAAGATCTTCAAACTTGGTGTATTTGCCAATAAACGCCAAGCGTATCGTCCCAATAGGGCCGTTACGCTGCTTGCCGATGATAATTTCGGCCACACCTTTGTCTGGAGTATCTTCGTTATAAACCTCATCGCGATAAACAAACATAATAACGTCTGCATCTTGCTCGATAGCCCCGGATTCACGCAAATCCGAGTTGATGGGCCGCTTGTTGGGACGCTGTTCCAGGCTTCGGTTGAGCTGCGACAGCGCAACCACCGGGCAGCTCAGCTCTTTGGCAATGCCCTTGAGTGAGCGCGATATTTCGGAGATTTCCGCGGTGCGGCCTTCAGTGTTTCCAGGCACCCGCATCAGCTGCAAGTAATCCACCATGATCAGCCCGATTTTGCCGCCGTTCTCCCGCGCAATGCGCCGCGCCCGCGAGCGCAGCTCCGTTGGGCTAAGGCCTGGGGTGTCGTCAATGTAGAGCGGCTTGTCTTTCAGCAAGCTCACCGCCGAGGTTAACCGAGGCCAGTCGTCTTCTTCGAGCTTGCCATTACGCACTTTGGTTTGGTCGATGCGCCCTAGCGATGACAACATGCGCATGGCCAAAGCATCCGCTGGCATCTCCATGCTGAACACCAACACGGGCAAGCCACTTGAAATCAGGGCGTTTTCAACGATGTTCATGGCGAGTGTGGTTTTACCCATGGACGGCCGCCCGGCGACAATGATCAGGTCTGAAGGTTGCATACCCGAGGTACGCTCATCCAGATCGCGGAAACCCGTGGTCAAGCCGGTGGTCTGTTCGCCAGATTCAAACAACTCTTCAATGCGGCTTAGGGTTTGCGTAAGAATCGGATTGATGCCCTTAGGGCCAGAACCTTCTTTAACCCTCGACTCAGCAATCTGGAACACCGTGCGTTCGGCTTCGTCTAGAATTTCACCGCTGTTACGACCCAACGGGTTGAACGCCGAGTCGGAAATTTTACCTGACGCCTCCACCAACTGGCGCAAAATAGAACGTTCGCGAACAATATCGGCGTAGGCGCGGATGTTCGCTGCACCGGGGGTTTTTTCAGCCAGCTCAGCCAGATACGACAGACCACCGGCGTGTTCGATATCCCCCGCCCGCTCCAGAAATTCGGCTAGAGTAACAACGTCTAACGGCTCATTTTCACTGGCCAGGCGTTCCACCGCGCCAAAAATCAGCCGATGATCCTGGCGATAAAAATCCACCGCCGAAATCATCTCGGAGATTTCGTCAAAGCGGCGATTGTCCAGCATCAGACCGCCCAACACGGCCTGCTCCGCTTCCAGGGAATGCGGCGGCACTTTAATTCGGCTGGTTTCTGGATCGCTGTTTACGGGCTTTAGATTCGGTTTTGCCATGAACACGTCTTCAGTTGACCACTGCCCTGGCGTACGAAGGCTCAGTGCCAGTGGGAAAGGGAACAAGACTTTGAAGCATACCAGAAAGCAGCAGGCCCGAAATCGTATCGCTACCGTTTCGGGCCCGCTGTGCGGCAATAAAGACCAGAACTGACCGCTATTGCCTGACGCTGAACTACCGCCGATTACTCGGCAACAACCGCCAGCTTAACGGTTACGTGCACATCGCTGTGCAGCTTGAGCTCAATTTCGTACTCGCCAACCGCCCGCAACGGGCCTTCTGGCAGCAGAACTTCGCTCTTTTCTACATCGGTGCCGGAAGCGGTGATGACATCAGCCACATCGCGCGCACCAATAGAGCCGAACAGCTTACCCTCGTTACCCGCTTTAGAGCTGATAGTGAAGGACGCGCCTTCGAGCTTTTCGGCACGGGCTTGCGCAACAACCAGTTTTTCGGTTGCGGTTTTTTCAAGCTCGGCACGACGCTCTTCAAATGCGTTCAAGTTGGCTTCAGTAGCCGGAACCGCTTTGCCATAAGGCAGCAGAAAATTACGTCCGTAACCGGATTTCACATTAACCTTGTCACCTAGGATACCCAGGTTTGCAACTTTCTCGAGCAGAATAACTTCCATCTCGTTAACCTCTTCGTGCTTTATACGACCGGTCCGGGAGGATTGATTCGCCCCCGGATATTAAGCCAACTATCCACAAAAGCCAGAACTACTAACAGAATCATCAGACTTGGGCCCAGCAACACCAGCGCAACGTAAAACATCACCAACCACTGGCGGCTCAGCTTTTTAAGCGCTACGACACCGTGAACCAACGCCAGCCCAGCCAAAAACAGCGGGGTTCCCGCAGCCCAGGCCAGCAGCACAGCGTTCAGCCCCAGTACGGGACCAATGACCATGGTGGCGGCAAACACAACCGCGAATACCGGCGACAGGCGCAGTCTGTGAAACTCTGTGCGCAGACCGCCAGGGTTGTACAGTGCTGCCTGCCAACCACGAGCCAGCAGGGTCATACCTACGGCCAAAGCCAGATAGGTACCTGCCATACTGGCGCTCATGGTTTGCCGAATCACAGATTCCAGGTTGCTACCCAGCGCCTGCGCAACGTCGGCGTTGTATTGCTGATAGAACTGAACTCCGGTTTGCACCAGAATGTCCATCAGGCCGGGATACAGTGACGGCAGAGCCAATCCGGTCACAATGGCCAGAAAAGTACCGCCGCACAGAGCTTTGTCCCACGACGAAGTCACCCGCAACAGAGCTGTCATCAGCATCACTTCCAGCAGTACGACCAGAGCGGTCGGGTCTTGCCCGAACCAACTCCAGCCCAGTGCCGGCAGCAATGCCCAAAGGCCAACGTTCAGCCCTTGGCGAATGCCAAGCCGTAGTATAACCAGCCCAACAACCGCTGTGCCAACCCAGAAAAGCAGAGGTATAGCCGTCGTTAAAGCCGCTACCCCGCTGGCCTGCAGGGGACCGCGCATTACAAATTGTGCCAGTGCACGCATGGTCCCAAGTCCTGTTTATCTGTTCTTAGTTATCGTGGCTGTCCGAGTACGGCAGCAGTGCCAGGAAGCGGGCGCGCTTGATAGCGGTGGCCAGCTGACGCTGATAACGTGCTTTGGTGCCGGTGATGCGGCTAGGCACAATTTTGCCTGTTTCAGTGACATAACCTTTCAGGGTGTCCAGATCCTTGTAATCGATCTCCTTGACACCTTCTGCCGTGAATCGGCAGAACTTGCGACGTCTGAAAAAACGAGCCATAACGTAACTCCTTAACTCCGGTTAATTACTCTTCTTCGTCTGTGTCGTCAGCTTTCTGGCTTTCGTCAGATTCGGCTGAACGGCGCGGGCGATCGTCTCCACTTGGACGGCGGTCTTCGCGAGACTCTGCAGATTTCATCGGAGACATGTCGGTAACAGCTTCATCACGACGCAAGATAAGCTCACGGATGATGGCATCGTTAAAGCGGAAGTTATGAGTCAGCTCGTCCATTGCGGTTTGTGAACACTGAATGTTCATCAACACGTAATGAGCTTTGTGAATCTTGTTAATCGGGTATGCCAAGTGACGACGGCCCCAATCTTCCAAACGATCTACCTGGCCACCATCTTCAGTGATGAGGTTGGTGTAACGCTCGATCATAGCAGGCACTTGCTCGCTTTGATCCGGGTGTACCATAAAAACAACTTCGTAGTGACGCATGAATTCTCCCTACGGATTGAACAGCCTCTAGATCCACGGCGGGCATAAGCGCCCTCAATGCCGCGCAACATAAAAGCAAGGAGGTAGCAGCAGAACTGCTGTTTTGCCAGGCTCGGAACTCTTTATCAAAAAACGTTTGCCGGCGCTGGCGAGGTAATGCATTGCCTTTACTGAGGCAATAAAAAAATTGCCTCGAAAAAAGGATTGTGTATTCTAGGCGGGTGCCGCTGGGTATGCAAGGATTGATAAACAACCGCAGTTAGCCCTTAGCCGTACGCTGGCGCAAGGCCTCATAAAGACACACACCACTGGCAACAGACACGTTCAGGCTTTCAACGTCGCCCACCATCGGTATGTTCATTAATTGGTCACAATGTTCACGGGTCAACCGTCGCATACCCTTGCCTTCAGCGCCCATCACCAACGCCAGCGGGCCGGTCAGGTCGGCCTGGTGCAAGGTTATGGGCGCCTCACCCGCGGTGCCAACCAACCAAACACCCTGCCCTTGCAAGGTACGCAGCAGGCGTGCCAGATTGGTAACGCGTACAAAAGGTACGGTTTCCGCTGCACCACAGGCAACCTTGCGGGCCACCGGCGTTAACGTAGCGGATTTGTCTTTTGGCACAATTACCGCTTGCACGCCGACTGCATCGGCGGTGCGTATACACGCACCCAGGTTATGGGGGTCGGTAACACCGTCCAGAATCAACAGAAACGGCGGCTTTTCAGAGTTTGCCAGCAGCGCCAGCAAATCGTCTTCACTCCATTCCCGGCTTTCGCTGACCGACGCAACAACACCTTGATGGACACCGGCAACGCGGCTATCCAGCAGTTTGCGATGCACGATCTCCCAAGACACACCCAAAGTATCCAGCAGCTCAGTGGTGCTTTTTACCCGCTTATCCTGGCGGCCGGTTTGAATCCACACTTGCAGCAGCCGCTCAGGTTCACGCTTTAAGACGGCTTCAACGGCGTGCCAGCCAAATACGAATTGCTCTGCCACTGACGGTATTTCCTACTAAGAATTTTGGTAAATCTACCACTGCCTTGTCCGCATATTAAAATGAGCAGGGTGGTGGTCAGCGAAAGATTGTAAGAACTCAGCTCGGCTCATGAGCTCCTGGGTCTGCGCTTGCGCGGCTTGCGCAATTCACCGCCACCGGCATCGCCGTCGCTTGCCGGGGCTTTACCACCAGCAGCACGAGCCGCATCGGTGGCCAGTTGATCACGCGCGGAGCCGGCGGCCGGCTTGGCACGACCTGATTTCGGGCCCGCGGATTTGGCACCGCGGCCTGTCGATGGTTTGTCCGATTTACTACCACGCTTACTGCGCTCGCTTTTGACTTTGCTGTCTTTTTTGACACCTTTGTCACTCTTAATTCCATCACGACCGCCACGGCTGTTTACTTCGAGCGCGTCGCGGTCGGCTTGGCGACGCTTTGGCGTGCTCACCAGTTCCAAGTCAATTTTGCGATCTTCCATGCCCACGCGCATCACTTTGACACGCACTTCATCGCCTAAACGAAAACTGATGGCTGTGCGTTCGCCAATCAACCGGTGCTTGGCGTGATCGTGTTGGAAGTAGTCGCCGTTCAACGTCGACACGTGCACCAGGCCTTCGATATAGATGTCAGCAAGTTCTACAAAGAAGCCAAAACCGACAACAGCCGCAATGACGCCGTCGTATTCTTCACCTACGTGGTCACTAAGAAACTCGCACTTTAACCAAGCCATTACGTCGCGAGTGGCATCATCAGCGCGGCGCTCGGCCATCGACGCATGTTCACCGAACGTCTCCATACGGGCGTAGTCGTACGGATATTTCGCCAGCTCCGCGTCTGCCTGGTCTGGCGCAATCACGTCTTTCGTTGGCTGGTCTGCGTGAACGCAGGCTTTGATTGCCCGATGCACGATCAAATCCGGGTATCGCCGAATCGGCGAGGTAAAATGCGCGTAGCTCGAATACCCCAGGCCAAAGTGGCCGGCTTCTTCAGGGCTGTAAACTGCCTGGCTCAAGGACCGCAACATGACAGTCTGAATCACTTGAGCATCAGGCCGCTCACCGATAGAACCCAGCAAATTCTGGTAATCAGCCGATGTAGGCTTATCGCCACCGCCAAGCTGCAGCCCTAACTCACCCAAAAACAGCCGCAAGGAACCAAGGCGTTGCTCCGATGGGCCATCATGCACTCGATACAGCGCCGGCATTTTGTGCTTTTTCAGGAAGCGTGCGGTAGCCACGTTGGTCGCCAGCATGCATTCTTCCACAATTTTGTGGGCGTCGTTGCGGTGCACTGGCACGATTTCTTCAATCTTGCGGGCGGCATCAAACACAATACGGGTTTCGGTGGTTTCAAAATCAATGGCACCACGTTCGGTACGCGCTTTGCGCAGCAGTTGATACAGGCCATATAAATTGTGCAACTCGGGCAATACGGCGGAATACTGGTTGCTCAGCTCAATACCACGAGGGGATGTGGGATGCTCCAGAATATCGCTGACCTTGTTATAAGTCAGCCGCGCGTGGCTGTTCATTACCGCTTGGTAAAAGGTGTAACTACTGATGTTGCCAGCAGCGCTGATCGTCATATCCGCCACCATGCACAGGCGATCCACTTCCGGGTTCAGCGAGCAAAGACCGTTGGACAGCTTCTCCGGCAACATGGGCACCACGTGATCGGGGAAATAGACCGAGGTGCCGCGATTCAGCGCTTCGTCATCCAGCGGTGAGCCCGGGCGCACGTAGTGCGACACATCGGCAATCGCTACCAGCAACCGGTAACCACCACGCGGGCGCGGCTCGCAATAAATGGCATCGTCAAAATCCCGTGCGTCTGCACCGTCAATGGTCACCAGCGGCAGCTCGCGAATGCACACGCGGTTGCGCTTGTCGGCATCGGTGACCTGTTCGGAAATGGCCGCGGTTTGCTCACCGACCGCATCCGGCCAGGAGTGAGGAATGTCGTAAGCACGAATCGCCACGTCAATTTCCATGCCCGGAGCCATATGCTCACCCAGCACCTCGGTGACACGCCCGGTGGGCTGACTGCGCAGAGTAGGTTGGCGAATGATGTCGACCACCACGTACTGGCCGTGGCGTGCCGCACCGGCCATCTCATCCGGTATCAATACTTCGTGGTTGATGCGGGCATTTTCAGGCACCACAAACGTGATACCGCTTTCTTTAAAGAAGCGGCCTACGGTTTGCGTGGTGCGGTGTTCCAGCACCTCAACAATGACGCCCTCACGACGGCCACGATCGTCTACTTTATCAACGCGAGCAACCACACGATCGCCGTGAAACACCTGACGCATCTGGCGCGCGGTCAGAAACAGATCGGTGCCGTCGCCATCGGGTGTTAAAAACCCAAAGCCATCTTTATGGCCAATCACCCGGCCGCTCACCAGGTCGGATTCTTCGATCGGCAAAAAAGCGTTGCGGCGATTGCAAATAAGTTGACCGTCGCGGCACATTGCGATCAGACGGCGGCGCAGGGCTTCAATGCTCTCTTCAGACGACTGCCCCAGTTCTTCGCACAGGGTTTCGTGTGTGGCCGGAGCACCCCGGTCTTTCAGATGCGCAATAATAAACTCGCGGCTCTGAATCGGATTGTCGTAATTCTGGGCCTCACGCTTGGCGTGGGGGTCGTTGGATGTCTTCTTACTGGAAACCATTCGGATCCTTGTTTGCTATTTGTGCCTCAGCGGCACAACTGTATTGAGTCAATGAGAACCAGCATAACAGCATAACGCCGGTTCGCCGAAACTGCCTGATACACGGACTTTATAAAGCAGGTAAAAAGCGCATCAGTAGTTACACGTGGACGCGCTCGTAACCCTTATTCTTTATAACGCTGGAGAAGGCAAATAAACAGTTCAGCCTTTTTAAAAAAGTGTTTGACAGCTTTTCGGCTAATCATTACAGTACGCGCCACTGGTTGAGAACGGTTTCAACCAGTGGCGAAAAACTCTGATTCCCAAATGTCAGGCGTTTCGCAGATCACCTGCCGAGGTGGTGAAATTGGTAGACACGCTAGCTTCAGGTGCTAGTGCTCGCAAGGGCATGGAGGTTCAAGTCCTCTCCTCGGCACCATCCTTTTAGGATGGTTCTTCAGATTAGAGAATCACCCCCCTATTCAGTTGTTCAAACATCCCCTTGGTGCACTGCAGCCGCGCGCTAAAATGACACATTGAGATTTTCCGTGGATTTGGGAACACACCCATCCACTGGCGCCGGTATCAACGAGGTTTTGCGGCGACGGAAATCCGCGGGCGCTCCTGGATTCAAGTATTAAGCGCAGCACCGCTCGTGTTCAGGCCTTCTGAGTGTTCGCCCCAGAAAACGTCGGCCGGTGCGCAATAACCCGGCTGTTTTCGTGGTCGGTTATTCAGTCTGTTCATCGCTTGCCTGGCTTCCATCGGCTCGTATTCAGTCAGGCTTCGATTACGGCATAGCCTTCGACTGACGTTCGAGCTGTAGCAGTGGGTCTTTCGCGCCATGTTCTGCAGGCTCCAGCCTACTCTCAAAAAGACCGAAATCTGGTATCGTTGTGCCTGCATCGGTTGTCGGTATCCCATGATTCTCTTCACTTTGGTCGGTAAAGCGAATGAGGGTACCGGCAACGGCTCGTCTATCTATGCCTGTTGGTCCAAAGTGCTGCACTTATTCTATGAATCCAGGATCGAAAGAGGCAGCAATGCGTCAATTTCTCTACACGCATGTAGATACCACAGCCTGGGACAGAAAAGGGCTATCCCCTTCAACTTTGCAATAAGCGTACTGATCATTGTCTCGGTCTTGCGGGCGGTTATTGAGACTGAGCGGCCGATTAGGGAGGCCTACCCATACGTCTTTGTGATATCAGAGCGCATTCTGTTTGCACTGTTTGTCGTTGAGCATGAGTCACCGCGGTGTTTGTAGGAGCGAGCGTCCCACCTTGGACCGAATCTGAGATTTTTCTCGCTCCCCAGCAACAAAGCCTAAGGACAATTACTGACACATACAAAGCGCTTGAACTGTCAGAGTATCTTCAACACTTTTTAATAACGCAATGTCAGTTAAGGAGTCACTACAGATATGGCCAACACCAAAGCGTATGCCGCACATTCTGAGGAATCGGGCGTCGCACCGTTTGATTTCGACCGCCGGAATCCTCGGCCCGACGATGTATCCATCGAAATTGATTACTGCGGTGTCTGCCACACCGATATTCACTTTGCGCAGAATGACTGGGGAGCGACTATTTACCCAGTGGTTCCGGGCCATGAGATTGTTGGCCGAGTTACCTCTGTCGGCAGCGATGTCTCAACCTACCAAGTTGGGGACGTGGTTGGCGTAGGTTGCATGGTGGACTCCTGCCGCACCTGCTCCGCCTGCGAATCCGGCCTTGAGCAGTATTGCAAAGAAGGTATGACCGGCACCTACAACGGCGAAGATCGCTACGATCAATCCATCACTTTTGGTGGCTATTCAGACAATGTGGTCGTCAGCGAACGTTTCGTAGTCAGGATACCAGAGAAGCTGGACCCCGCCGCCGCCGCACCGCTGCTGTGCGCCGGCATTACCACCTATTCCCCACTGCTCCATTATGGTGTCAAAAAGGGTGACAAGGTGGGTGTCGTCGGAATGGGTGGTCTCGGCCATATGGGCGTAAAGATCGCCAAGGCACTGGGTGCTGAAGTGACCATCTTCACCCGTTCTCAAAGCAAGGTCACAGAGGCCAAAAAACAGGGCGCTGACCATGTGGTGATTTCCACCGATGAGCAGCAGATGAAGGACGCCGCTGGAACGTTTGATTTCCTGCTGGATACAGTGCCGGTTCAGCACGACCTGAACCCCTACCTGAACTGCCTCAGCTATGATGGTACCCACATTCTGGTGGGTCTTTTAGAGCCGGTTGAACCCGCATTGGAAGCTGGCAACTTGGTCCTTAAACGTCGGGTATTGTGCGGTTCGCTGATCGGTGGCATGCCGGAAACTCAGGAAATGCTCGATTTTTGCGCTGAACACGACATTAGCTGCGATATCGAAATGCTCGACATCAAGAATATCAACGAAGCTTACGAGCGCATAAAAAAAGGCGATGTAAAGTATCGCTTCGTGATTGATATGGCTACTTTGAAAAACGCCTGATTCAATGGAAAAGCTGGGACAAAGCTATTTTTAAGCGCCTAACCCGTATCAAGGCAAAGCTGTCCCGGTTTTTCTTTGCACTTCACAAGCTGCGGAATTAGGCGCCCTACTCTCCGACTAAGGATTATTCGACGTTACTGGTTCCAGGACAGGACGCTGTCTGATTGACAGCGACCACCTCGGCGCTGACCGAGCGCACGGTGGACGTCAGTAGCAATAGGCCTTAAGAATCCACCGACGCAGAAAATCGCGCACCTAACCCTCTTTAAGCTTTCGCGCTAGCCTGTCTTCCCCCCAGCGCGGCATCAGTTTCTGATCAACACCCAAATGATCCAGCAGTCGCGCCACCACGAAATCCACTAAGTCATTGATGGTTTCCGGGTTGTGATAAAACCCCGGACTTGCCGGCATGATGACGGCACCCATACGGGTCAGTTTCAGCATGTTTTCCAGGTGCACTTCTGAATAGGGCGCCTCGCGCAGCACCAATATCAACTGGCGGCGTTCTTTCAGAGCTACGTCCCCTGCTCTTTCTATCAGGTTGTTGCTGGCGCCCGTGGCCAAGGCCGACAGTGTGCCGGTGCTGCAGGGGCAAATCACCAGTGGGGCTTTTTCGCCAGAACCAGAGGCCGGCGGTGAAAACCAGTCTTCGCGGCCAAATACCAATACCCGACCGGGGGCTGCCTGGCTGTATTCGCTAAGGCACTGTTGCATGGCCGGCGGTGTGCCGGGCAATTTCAGGTCAGTTTCGGTGGCCATTACAATCTGCGCGGCTTTGCTGATCATCACCTGAACCCGACACCCAGCAGCGACCAGGCACTGCAGCAGGCGCAGGCCATAAGGCGCGCCAGAAGCACCGGTAAACGCCAGGTTGATGACTCGCGGGGCATCGTTTGTTGCTTCTGTCTTACTCACTTGGGCACCTCATTCATGCACGGCTTGCTCCGACTCTAAGGCGGCGCTGTTTGGCTTACCCGTTGATACGTTTGAGTTCAGTAATCAGCCGTTGATGAATGCCGCCAAAACCACCGTTGCTCATAATAACAATGTGGCAAGGGCTGGGTAAGTCTGCCATTACCCGCGCAATCACATCGTCTACTGATGCTTCTACCTGATGCAAACTGCTGTCGACGTTGGCCTGTTGCCAGCGTTCGACCAATTCCGGCAACCAGCTGGAATTGTTCAGGTTGGCCCAGAGTACGCGATCGGCGACTGCCGCGCTGGGCAACAGGGTGTCGTTGTGTACGCCCTGTTTCATGGTATTGGAACGGAGCTCGATCAACGCCAGCACCGGTTCGTCGCCCACCTGCTTGCGCAAGCCGTCCAAAGTAGTGGCGATGGCGGTGGGGTGATGGGCAAAGTCGTCATACACCCTTACGCCCTTAATGTCCGCCAACAACTCCATGCGTCTTTTTACTCCGGAAAAACAGCACAACGCGCTAATGGCGTGGTCTGGAGTAACACCCACATGGCGTGCTGCGGCAATGGCCGACAGAGCGTTACTTACGTTGTGTCGGCCGCTGTGAGCCCACTTTACGGCGGCCACCGGCTGCCCGTGGCGCAACACCATAAAATGGCTGCCGTCGTCGCTCAACAGCTCGGCTCGCCAGTGGCTTGGACTGTCGGCTTCGTCATCAATAGACAGCGTTTGCTGCGGAGTCCAGCAGCCCAGAGCAATGGCGTTGTCCAGGTGGCTGTCCAGCGTCGGGCGCAGAATCAAGCCTTGTGACGGCACGGTGCGAATCAGCTGATGGAACTGGCGCTCGATGGCTTCTACGTTGTCGAAAATATCGGCGTGGTCGAACTCCAGGTTGTTCAAAATCAGCGTGCGCGGGCGGTAGTGAACAAACTTCGAACGCTTATCAAAAAATGCGCTGTCGTATTCATCGGCCTCAATCACAAAAAAGTCACTGCTACCCAGGCGCGCAGACACCGGCAAATCTTTGGGTACGCCGCCCACCAGATAACCGGCGTCAAACCCAGCCTGCTCCAGTATCCACAGCAGCATAGCGGTAGTAGTGGTTTTGCCGTGGGTGCCGGCGACCGCCAGCACCCAACGCTGGTGTAACACTTCCCGCGCCAACCATTCGGGGCCGGACGTATAAGGAATATTGCGGTTAAGCACCTGTTCCACTTCGGCGTTGCCGCGCGACAAAGCGTTACCGATCAGCACCAAATCGGGTCGCGGCTTGAGGTTGTCAGGGTGATAGCCTTCCATCAGTTCGATACCCTGAGCTTGCAGCTGGGTACTCATGGGCGGGTAAACGCCTTGATCAGAGCCCGTCACCTTATGCCCCAGTTCACGGGACAACACCGCCAGGCTACCCATAAAAGTGCCGCAAATACCCAATATATGAATGTGCATGAAACCGACTGCCTCCTGATAAAACGCTGCCAAGCGTCCCCCATGCGCTGCGGTCCGTCAAGCGCGCTGCTGACCGTTTCGGTTTTACCGGTCATGAAAATTACCGGTAATTGGCGTATCATGCGCGCCATCGTCGAACCAGTAAGAGGCTTACCTGCCAGATGGCCATTAAAAACGCATTCTATGCACAATCCGGTGGCGTTACCGCCGTTATAAACGCCAGCGCCTGCGGCGTTATTCAGACCGCACGCCGGCATCCAGATAAAATCAGCAAAGTATACGCCGGGCGCAACGGTATTCTCGGTGCGTTGAAAGAAGAACTGATCGATACCAGCCTGGAGTCCGATGGCACCATTGCCGCACTGATGCACACCCCCGGCGGTGCTTTTGGATCGTGTCGTCACAAGCTTAAAAATATTTCCGAAAACCGCCGCGAATACGAGCGTTTGATTGAAGTATTCCGCGCCCACGACATTGGATATTTCTTCTATAACGGCGGCGGCGATTCCCAAGACACCGCTTACAAGGTATCGCAAATCAGCGAAAAAATGGGCTACCCCATTACCTGCATCGGTATACCCAAGACCGTAGATAACGACCTGCCTTTCACCGATTGCTGCCCGGGCTTTGGCTCGGTTGCCAAGTACATTGCCATCTCTACGATGGAAGCCAGCCTTGACATCAAATCCATGTGCGAGACCTCCACCAAGGTGTTCATTCTGGAGGTGATGGGTCGCCACGCCGGTTGGATTGCTGCATCGAGCGGGCTTGCCGGTCAGGGCGAAGGTGAGTCGCCACACATTATTTTGTTCCCCGAAATTCCGTTTGATCGCGAAGCCTTCCTGGCCCGGGTGGACTTTTGCGTGAAGGAATACGGTTATTGCGTGATTGTTGCGTCTGAAGGCGCTCAATATGAAGACGGCCGCTTTCTGGCGGAAGCCGGGGCCCGCGACGCCTTTGGCCACACTCAATTAGGCGGCGTTGCACCCGCGCTGGCAAATCTGACGAAGCAGGCTCTGGGCTACAAGTACCACTGGGCCGTAGCGGATTACCTGCAGCGAAGTGCGCGCCATATCGCCTCGGCCACCGACGTAGAACAGGCCTACACCGTCGGCAAGGCGGCGGTAGAAATGGCGGTTGCCGGCAAGCAGGCGCTAATGCCCATCATCATTCGCGAGCAGGCCAAGCCTTATCGCTGGAGAGTGGGCGAAGCACCGCTGAGCGACGTGGCTAACCAGGAAAAGAAAATGCCGATTCACTACATCAGCGATGACGGCTTCGGCATTACTCAAGATTGCCGCGACTACCTGAGCCCGCTGATTCAAGGCGAAAGTTTTCCACCTTTTGAAAACGGCTTGCCAAAGGTCGCTAAATTGAAAAACCAATTGGTGGAAAAACGCCTTAAAACCGCATTCGAGCTCTGAAACAATCCCGCCATACACAATACGGCAGCCAAATAAAATATCCGGTGCTTGAGCGGCAGCCGCTCTATTGTACACTGCAATATCTCTCGGCTTTGCCGCCAGCGTTGTTCTTTGGGTGCTAATGATTCATGACGGACTCACAGAAACCCAACGCCGGCTCTTATTGCGTTGCTCTGCAGCCAATTTGCGACGCCAATATGGTCCACGTGGCCGACGAATTACTTTACCGGGCCACCGCAGGCGCGAATTTCGCCGTTATAGAAGATGACCTCATTGCCACTGCGCGGGCCTGCAATGCGGCCTTTTGCGAAACCGGTATAGAGTCACTTTGCGGCCGTAGAAAGCTGTTTTTCAACGCCCCCCCGTGAATGGCTGCTAAACCCGGCACTACTTCCACCCAGTCCGAGGCAGGTGGTTATCGAAGTGCTAGAAAGCGTAGAGGGTGATGAAGAAATCCTTGCAGCGCTGACACATATAAAATCCCAGGGTTACACCGTAGCACTGGATGATTTTGTACTGACCGACGCCACCCGACCGCTTCTTGATTTGGCCGACATTGTCAAACTGGACGTGCTGGAACAGCCTCCCATCAGAGTGCAGGTAGAACACTACCTGGCTCGCGGCATCACTTTATTGGCCGAAAAAGTAGAAATCAAAAAGAAGTTTGACCAAGCCCGTGACATGGGATTTACTCTTTTTCAGGGTTACTTTTACGCCCACCCAGAAACTCATCAGTCCACCGCCTTCAAGCGCGGGCGCAATCGGTCAGCACAACTTCGTCTTCTGAGCGAATTGCAAAAACCCGAAGCAAACTACAGCGAACTGGAACGGTTACTGGTGCAGGGACCTCAGTTGGCGGTGCAAGTGCTGCGCACAGTCAATTGTGCAAGCCACAATTTGCGTCACGAAATCGTTAGCATGCGCCAAGCCGTCGTGTTGCTGGGACTGAATCGCCTTCGTAATCTGGTCACCGTACTGGTACTGGATAATGACGACCCATGCAACATGTTGTTGTTGCCGCAAGCGCTTACCCGCGCAACCATGTGCTCACAGCTGGCCGCGCGCGATTGCAAGAAGAACAAGGAGCCTGCCTTTATGGTGGGCTTGCTGTCGATGGCTGACGTGCTGCTCGGCCAAAAGCTCGAATATTGTGTGACCGACTCCCCCTCGCTCCCAGTATCAAGCAAGCACTGCTCGCTCATGAAGGCCCGCTTGGCAAGACTCTTCATTTAGTAAAAGCTTTTGAGGAGGGCCGCTTGACAAATACCAGTGATGAAGAAGCGGCCACATTCAACCAGTGTTTTTTGGAAAGCCGCAGTCGGGTCAATCAGATTCTGGATCGAATGAACAATTAGCCGCAATTAATGCCCGGCTATCTCTTGCTGATGGACAAAAGTGGAAAATTCATCATAGCCACCGATGTGCTGCTCGCCCACGAAAATCTGTGGCACGGTGTGTACGGGCCCGCCAACTTTCTGTGCAATGTCCGCTTTAGTAATGTCTTCCTCAATCATGTCTACCCACTTAAACTCTAGAGCACGGGCTTCGCACAGGCGAATAGCCCTTACGCAGAAACCGCAACTGGTACGACCAAAAATTGTGACTTTTTCCATAACTTGCTCCCGTTATTCATATTTGCCTGTTTGCTTGATGGCTGTTGGTTTGATTAATAGTCTGCTCGCAGGCGTTGCCATGATCGCATGGCTGCCGGGAAATGAACATTGACTGTTTGAATAGCCGCGATAGTTTAGTATTCCACTTGGCCAATGATGCTGAAAGCCAAAGCTGATCCAATAAGTCCTCAAGCGGAGAACCCATGATGTATCTGACCCTGTTCGCCACCGCTTTTGCCGCTGCTACGCTGCTACCCGCGTATTCAGAGATTCTGCTGGGCACCCTGCTGGCCAAAGGCTATGGGCCATTCTGGTTGTGGTTTGCGGCCACAACCGGAAACACGCTGGGGTCTGTGGTGAACGGAATTATCGGGCGCCAGGTAGATCGATTCAAGCACCAGCGCTGGTTTCCAATGACCGAAATGCAGCTGCACAATGCCCGCAACCGTTTTAATCGCTTTGGCCAATGGTCGTTACTGATGAGCTGGTTACCGGTTGGCGGCGACGCGCTTACCCTGGTGGGCGGTATTATGCGCGTGCCCTGGCTGAATTTTGTGGTTCTGGTCGGCATCGGCAAGGGCCTGCGCTATGCCATTGTGGTGTGGCTGGTACTCAGTGCCTACGGCCCCGAAGCCGAAGCGCTGGTGTCAGATTTAGTGTTCTCAGGGTAAAGATAACAGCGCAGTATTGGTTCACCGCTGAATTCAGCCTGCAAAACAGCAATGAACGTGTAAACCCCGATCAACTTGCGGTTCAAAAACACGAACTCTTTTGGTGGCACGCGAAAGTAGCGATTAATGGCAGAACGAGCGGCTTGCCGTGCTACCCGTGAAGGCAGATCGCTTTGTTTCCAGCGATACTGGCCAGCGCCGTTCACAGCCTCGGGTGGCCATTCGCTAGAATCGCCAATCAGCGGTTCCAATACTGACATACAGACCCGGCCAAAGGTTTCCAGCACCTCAGTGGGCCAATCACGACTCATAAACCGGAGTTGCACACCGCCATCGATCACAGCATCCAGATTGTTTTCATAGGAGGCACGAATCATTTGCATCACCGGCTTCAGAAAATCATCGCTGTAGCGCTGCACCGCGCCAAAATCCAGCAGCACGATACGATCGTGATCTGTTTCTGCACCCGGCTCCGCGGCCAAGCGAATGCGATAGTTTCCAAAATTCGGGTCAGTCTGAATTTCCCCCCAATCAAACAACTCGCGAAAGAACAGCTCCAGCGCGGCCTTACCCAGCTCACTGCGGCGCGCCAGAGAAATTCCGGCAACCGTTGGCGAGTTAACAGAGTGCCCACGCTCATAGGTGGAAGCAATCACCTGGCCACTGGAGTACTCCGGCAGCACTCGCGGCACAATGAAACGCGGATCGTCTAGCAGCATTTGACGAAAACGCTCGGTGGTGTCGGCTTCCAGGCGGTAATCCACCTCGCGGTGCATCATTGTCCGCACTTCTTCCAGCCAGTCGTCAAATTCAGGGCCAAAATTAACTAACCGGGCCATTTTTAACAGCTTGGCAACGGCGTCTAAATCGCTGTCGACCGCATCGCCCACGCCGGGGTACTGCACTTTCAGCACAAGTTCAAGGCCGTCACTCAGGCGCCGGGCGCGGTGAACCTGACCCAGTGAAGCGGCGCCAATAGGCTGGGTCTCAATGTCCAGCTGCGCCAGGCGCTCACTTCCCAGCTCCGATTGCAACACGCGCTCGATGGCCGGCCACGCCAAAGACGTGGTCTGGTCTTCCAGAGTGTGCAGGGCTTCGGTCACTTCATCGGGTAGAAAATGTTCACCGTACAGGGCCATCACCTGGCCAATTTTGACCACGCTGCCTTTTAGTTGGCCCAGCTCGTCGACCAGAAAACGGGCCTGGGTAGACAGCATGGCTTTGTAACGTTGTTCGCGACGCTCCTTCCCACCCAGCCAATTGGTCGCCATGTGGGAAGCCATGCGGGTGCCGGCAAACAGGCCGGCACGGGTAAGGCTCAACCTGCGTTCGAAGCTGCCGGTTTTTATGCGTGAGACAGAGTTGTCTGATCCCTTTTTTGCCATAAATACTCTCCAGCTCTAAATCTCTTCAGCTTAAATACTCTTTCACTTAAATATTCGCTCACTCAAGTGCTCTCAAGGTAGATATTTGCTGATTTAAATGTTGTTAGTCCGCCACTGTCTTACCTCGGCGCAGATTCACCAGCCCTGCTGCCAGCTTACCGAGCCCTCGCTTGCCAAGCTGTGGCCCAAGGCGATAACCAATTGTTCGGCAAGCTGCTGTTCTGTTTGTGCAAATGTGGCGTGCTGCGCAAAATCTTGAACCTGGCACATGGCCATGCCGGCGTAGCCGCACGGGTTGATTCGCGCAAAAGGCTCCATGTCCATGACAACATTCAGCGCCAGGCCGTGGAACGAGCAACCGCGTCGTACCCGTAAACCCAACGACGCGATTTTCGCGCCATCCACATAAACCCCCGGTGCATCGACTCGCGGCGCGGCGCTGATATTCAAAGACGCAAGAGTATTTACGATGGATTGTTCAATATGGCTGACCAGCGCGCGAATACCCAGCGCACTGCGAGTTAAATCAATCAGCAGATAAATAACCAGTTGGCCGGGACCGTGGTATGTCACCTGGCCACCTCGGTCTACCTGAACCACCGGTATATCACCCGGCGCTAGAATATGCTCGGCCTTACCGGCCTGGCCTTGGGTATAAACCGCCGGGTGCTGTAGACACCAGAGCTCATCAGCGCTGTTTTTGTCGCGGCTGGCGGTAAATGCCTGCATAGCGTGCCAGGTTTCCAGGTAGGGCTGTTCGCCCAAAGAACGCACAATCAGATGGCCCATGGTTACAGCACCATGTGCACGCGACCGCTGGCTTTGAGCTCGTTAAACAGCGCCTGCAGTTGTGACTCTCCGGTTGCGACCATGGTCAGCCGTACCGAGCAGAAACGGCCGTTACGGCTGTCGTTTACAGTCACGGTACTGGCGTCCAGCTTCGGTGCATGGTGTTCAACCACGGCTAGCACAAATTCCCTGAAGTCCGGAGCTGCATTGCCGATCACCTTGATCGCGTAGTCACAGGGGAATTCAATTTTTGGTGCTTTTTCGTCGCTCATCTTACTGTCCGGCTATGGGGTTATGATTTACGGGAGCAACTGCACAAAAAACAGCTTTACCGCGTCCCAGATACGCTTTAAAAACCCACCATCAACCACGTCTACCAGCGCCAGCACGGGCTGGTCTACCAGTACCTCGCCCCGATACGAAACCCTGATGCGGCCTAATTCATCACCAGCGCTGACTGGCGCTTTGACCACGGAGTCAAGGTCTACAACAGACTCCAGCTGATTGCGAGCGCCGCGAGAGATGGTGACATACACATTTTCAAACACCCCAACCGGCAAAGTGTTGGCAGCACCACCCCAAACCGGTGACTTAATCAGCTCTTGGCCGGCGCTGAACAGGCGCTCGCTCTGATAGTAACGGAAGCCATAGTTCAGCATTTTCTGCACTTCTTGTGAGCGCGACTCCGCACTGCGGGCGCCCATTACCACCGCTATAAAACGGGTGTCATCGCGGGTTGCCGACGCTACCAGACAGTACCCGGCTTCTTCGGTATGGCCGGTTTTTAGACCGTCTACGCTGTTGTCACGCCACAGCAGGCTGTTGCGATTTGGCTGGCGAATGTTGTTAAAAGTGAAATGCTTTTCGGCGTAAATCGGATAGGTTTCGGGGTAATCGTTGATGGTGGCCTGGGCCAAAAGAGCCAAGTCTTGGGCGGTTGAATAGTGGTTGGGTGACGGCAATCCGGTGGCGTTCTCGAAATTGGTATTGGTCATGCCGAGAAGTTCGGCCTGCTGGTTCATGATGTCGACAAACGCGCCTTCGCTGCCGGCAACGAATTCCGCCAAGGCCACCGAGGCGTCGTTGCCGGACTGAATCACTACCCCACGTAACAAATCTTCTACCGTTACACTGGTGCCCTCACGCACAAAGGTGCGGGAACCTCCGGTTTGCCAGGCAGTCACGCTGATGGGCACCATGTCGCTCATGGCGATGCGGCCCTCATCCAGCTCGCGCTCAACAATGTACGCGGTCATCATTTTAGTCAGGCTGGCGGGCGGCAAGCGCTCACTGCTGTTGTTTTGCATAATGACGTGCCCACTCATAGGCTCCATCAACACATAGGAACTGCCGGCAATCTGCGGCGGCGCCGGTATCAGCACGGTCTGGGCCAAAACGTTGCCGGTGACGACCAGCAGCAGTGTGTACACAAACAAAGTGGAACGGAACAAAGATATAAACACCATGGTTTTTTTCATTTATCAGTCAGTGTGTGGATAGGGTTTGCCGGCGACGCTTCCGCGTGGCTGGTGTGCCTGAATCAGCCAGCGCGAACCAGTCAGCGACAGGTCCGTTAATGAGAATCCGTCAGCAAAATGGTCTGATAGAAGCCGTAGGTCTGCAGCAACTGCTGGGCTTGCAGAGCGCTCTGTTCATTGTTGAAGGGCCCAGCCTGAACGCGGTGGAAACGCCCGTTACCGGTGTCAGCCATTTTAACCCGCATCGGTGTCTGCACTTGATTTTGAACTTTTTGCATCAGGTTTTCGGCCGCAATGTTGCTGGAAAATGACGCCAATTGCACGAATAAGCCCTGCGCAGCGGATACTTGAGCTCCAGCGGCTTCACTCAGCAATTTGTTGGCCACGGATAAGGCACCGTCCGGGCTCACCGTTATCGCTGCTACCTCTACCTGCGCAACGCCTTGGCTTTGGTAACCCAGTCGTTTGGCCGCAGCGTAGGACAAGTCAATCATTCGATCGCCATGAAAGGGCCCACGGTCATTCACCCGCACAATGACCGAGCGGCCGTTGGCAAGGTTGGTCACTCGCGCATAACTGGGAATGCGCAGTGATTTGTGGGCGGCGGTCATCTGGTACATATCGAACACTTCACCGTTAGAGGTTTTGTGGCCGTGAAACTTTTCACCGTACCAGCTTGCCATGCCCTCAGCCACGTAGCCGTTGTTATCATTCATCACACTGTATTTTTTGCCCCACACGGTGTAAGGCGATTTGTTGCCCGCCCGCCGCGGCACTTCAAAGCGCGGTTGCGCGTTTTTTAGCCCGGAGGCATCAAAGTTGCCGTCAGGTGCGCGATCCTGGTGGATCGTATAACGGTCGGAATGGTCTTTTTCCGGAGGCGCAGAGGCACAGCCGGTCAGCATGGCCAGAGCCCCCGCCAACACGACCCACAGGGCAGAATTGATGATCACAATGGAACACCCTCCACAATTAGACACCGCAAAGGCGGGCAGAATTCCATTCTAACGGCTGCGGCCGATACGACACCATTACCGAGCAGCCATGGTTGCGTTCCGGAACTGTTCACGAGCAGATCATGCGGCGGTGGGTGTGAATCGACATCAACACCCCAAAAGCCGCCATAAGGGTAACCCCGGAGGTACCGCCGTAACTGACCAAGGGCAGTGGTACCCCCACCACAGGCAACATGCCGCTGACCATGCCAATATTGACAAAAATATAGATGAAAAACGTCATGGTCAATGCACCTGCCAGCAAGCGACTGAAAGAATCCTGGGCAGAAACGGCAATGTGAAGGCAGCGCAGAATAATCAAAAAGTACACAGTAAGCAAAACCAGCATACCGACAAAGCCAAACTCTTCAGCCAGCACCGCCACGATAAAATCGGTGTGACTTTCGGGCAGAAATTCCAGACGCGACTGGGTGCCATGTAGCCAGCCTTTGCCATCGTAGCCACCGGAACCAATAGCGGTTTTAGATTGGATGATATTCCAGCCTGCCCCCAGCGGATCACTTTGCGGATCCAGCATGGTCAGCACCCGCTGTTTCTGATAATCGCGCATGCCATACGTCCACATCACCGGTGCCGACACCGATACCAAGGCAAGAAATGCCGCAATCAACTTCCAGCTGATACCGGCAAAAAACACCACGAAAATGCCCGCCATGCCGACCAACAGGGACGTACCCAAATCAGGCTGTTTGACGATCATCGCCATGGGCACCAGCACAATGGCCATTCCCACCGCCAGATGACGCAAACGTGGCGGCAGGTAATGGCGCGACAAATACCAAGCCGCCATCATTGGCACCACCAGCTTCATGTATTCGGACGGTTGGAACCGGGGCAGGCCAGGAACCGCCAGCCAGCGCTGAGCACCCTTGGCACCCACGCCCACCAGCAGTACAGCTACCAGCACCACCAAACCAAGGGTGTAAAGCAGCGGTGCCCAGCGGCGAAACACGGCGGGGTCAAGCTGGGCCAACACTAGCATTGTGACGAAGGCAATTCCCAGACGAATGCCCTGAGCCTTGACAACGTCTATATTGCGATCAGCGCCGCTGTAAAGCACAAAGAGACCGCCACCCATCAACATCAGCAGCAACACCAGAAGAATGGGGTCCAGATGCACCGTAGCCCAAAAACCACGGGGGTTTCCCAGGGAGCTGCTGCCGATGCCGTGTAATATATCCCGGTTGGCCATCAGCGAGGGTTCTCAACATCGGCGATGTCTGCGGCGGCGCTGCCTTCTCTACCACCCTCGCCTTCGCTGAATTCCAACAACCAGGCGTCAAACAGGGCGCGCGCCACTGGCGCAGCAGTGCTACTGCCGCCACCGCCGTTTTCTACGATCACCGACACCGCAATCTGCGGATTATCCACCGGCGCAAAACCAACAAACATCGCGTGGTCACGCAGCCGCTCTTTTATTTCTTCTGCATCGTATTTTTCATCTTCAGCTAAGGAAAAAACCTGGGCCGTGCCGGTTTTGCCGGCCATTCGGTAGCTGGCATTTGCGCCAGCGGCACGGGCAGTTCCGCGCGCGCCGTGCATCACATCCGCCATGGACTCCACGACAAACTCCCAGTCGTCCGAATTTTTCAGCGTTAGCGGCGCGTGATTTTGCTCCGGCAAAAAATCCGTAAGATCGTTGTTGCCGTCAATGCTTTTGAGCAGCCGCGGCTCAATCCAATAACCGCGATCGGCAATCAGCGCCGTTGCCGTTGCCAGCTGCAGGGGCGTCGCCAGCATAAAACCTTGGCCAATGCCCAGATTGACCGTGTCACCAGAGTACCAGGGCTCGTGGCGGGCGCCCTGTTTCCATTCCCGCGACGGCAGCAAGCCATTCAACGCCCCCGCTACGTCCAGCGCAGCGTCTTCACCAAATCCAAATCGAGAAAGGTAGTGGTTGATAGTGTCAACTCCCATATCCACCGCGATTTCGTAAAAATACACGTCACAGGACTGAACCAGGGCCAAGTTGAGATCTACCCAGCCATGTCCCGAACGTTTCCAGTCACGATAACGCCGCCCGGACGCGTTAAACTGGAAATAGCCTGGGTCCCAAATGTTGCGCTTGCGGGTGGTGGCACCGCTGTCCAACGCAGCAATCGCCAGCATTGGTTTTAAAGTAGAACCTGGGGGGTACTGCCCACGAAGAGCGCGGTTGAACAAAGGTTTGTCGCGACTTTCACTCAGTTCGCGATAGTCTTCCACGCTGATGCCGGTGACAAACTGGTTGGCGTCAAACCCCGGCACACTGGCCAGCGCCAGAATACCGCCTGTTGCCGGTTCAATCGCCACAATAGCTCCGCGCCGGCCGTCGAGCAGCTTGTGGGCCAACTTCTGTAAGCGCAAATCCAGGTGCAGCTGAATATTTTCACCAGGCACCGGATTTTGGCGTTCCAACACCCTGAGGGTGCGGCCACGAGCGTTGGTTTCAGCGTGCTGATAACCCACCTTGCCGTGCAGCAACTGCTCGTAAAAACGTTCGATTCCAGATTTTCCGATGTAGTTAGTACCGGCGTAGTTAACCGGATCAATACGCTGCAACTCACTTTGATTGATACGCCCCACAAAGCCCAAGGCATGGGCGGTCAATTCACTGTGGGGGTAGTAACGCAACAGCTCGGCCTGCACTTCTACGCCCGGTAATTCATGACGCAGTACCGCGAGCCGGGCGATTTCGTCTTCATTAAGATCGTAACGCAGAGGTAATTCCTGAAACGGACGGCGGCGCTCTTTCAAGCGGCGCTGAAAGCGTTCAAGGTCTTCATCAGAAATGGACAGAATGGTTTGCAGACGCGCCAGGGTAGCGCTTATGTCAGGAATACGCTCAGGCACCAGAGTCACACTGAACACCGGGCGATTTTCCGCCAGCAGCACGCGATTGCGATCGTAGACCAAACCCCGGGGCGGTGGCACTGACTGTACCTGAACCCGATTTTTGTCTGACAGCGTGGTGTAAATCTCGTGCTCTACTATTTGCAGCTGGTACAGTCGCGCGATCAGGGCGCCTGTTAACAACATCACAAAAACCAACATGACCAGAGTGCGGCGCTGGAACAAACGGCGTTCAGCGGCTATGTTCTTGAATTCACCCCAAGACATGTAACACTCTCATCGTACACCCTACGCCCTGTGGTAAGGATGGTTGCGGGTAATAGACCAAGCTCGGTACAGCTGCTCCGCTAACACAATGCGTACCAGCGGGTGAGGCAGCGTCAGCGGCGACAACGACCATTGTTGGCCGGCGCGCTGGCGACAGGCGTCAGCGAGCCCGTCCGGCCCGCCCACTAAAAAATTGACGTCGTGGCCATCCTGCTGCCAGTTTTCCAGTTGCGCCGCCAGTTTTTCTGTCGACCAAGGCCGCCCTTCCACTTCCAGCGCCACCACTCGGTCTTTCGGTTGGATAGCGGCCATAATGGCGCCGCTTTCGCGCTGCATGAGCCTGGGAATGTCCGGATTTTTACCCCGGTGTGCCATGGCAATTTCGACCAACTCCAAAGACAACTCCGGCGGCATGCGGCGAGCGTAGTCTAAGTAACCGGCACTGACCCAGCCGGGCATTTTTTGCCCCACGCAGATCAGACGCAAACGCATGATTATTCGCCGCCTGCGAGACCAAAATCGGGTGCAGGGGCGTCACGCCAAAATCGTTCCAAGTCATAAAATTCACGGGCCGCCGGCATCATTACATGCACCACAACGTCACCCAAATCCACCAGTATCCAGTCGCTACTGCCGGCGCCTTCTATATGATCAACCCGAACACCTTGCTCTTTCGCGTCAACGACGACCGAATTGGCCAACGCTTTCAGGTGTCGATTGGACGTGCCAGACGCCAAAACCATGAAATCAGTGACATCGGTGCGCTCGCGCACGTCAATGACGCTTAAATCTTGGGCTTTTACATCTTCCAACGCGTTTATTACCAGATCTTTCAGTTGTTCGGCCTGCATAATCACCCTGTTGCCCGGGCTCTGGCCAGAATGGCCGCCCGAAAAGTCGTTAGCACGCGATTGTAGCACTAAAGTTCCACCGCAGGGCAGGCACCATAGAGCCCTTGCCGGTGAATTTCTGTCAGCGCTGGCAAAGGCAGCAAGTAGCGCGCGGAATGACCCTCCGCCAGACGCTGACGAATAGCGGTCGCGGAAATATCCAGCGAGGGCGGCGCAAACATTACAATTCGGCCACAAGGCAAGTTTTTAAGCTCGCTGCCATGCTCGACGTAATGCTTCGACAGCAAAAAGGCGGGCACGCTCTTTGGGTCTAGCTCCGGCCCGGGGCGGCTGACCACCACAATATGCGCCAACGCCAGAATTTCCTGCCACTGGCGCCAGCCATTAAAACCGGCAAACGCATCGGTACCCAAGGCCATCACCAGTGGGCAATCCGGACCCAATTCGGCGCGCAGTTGGCGTAGGGTATCGGCGGTAAAGGATTTACCGCCGCGGTTCAACTCGCGCGAGTCAATCGCCAACGCCGGCTCGCCCACGATCGCCAGTTGCAGAAGCCGGAGTCGCTGGTCGGCGGTTGCGCCCGTTGCGCCACGGTGCGGAGGCGTATAGCTGGGCACCAGGTGCACTTGAGCCACGTCCAGATAATCCTTAAGCTCGAGGCTCAGTCGCAAGTGACCGTGGTGCACTGGGTCGAAGGTTCCACCATAAATTACGTGCATGCGCTAAACCCGGACATGACCGTCACCGAACACCACATACTTTTGCGACGTCAGGCCCTCCAGCCCCACTGGCCCGCGAGCGTGAATTTTGTCAGTGGAAATTCCGATTTCCGCGCCCAAACCGTACTCAAAACCATCGGCAAAGCGGGTAGAGGCATTCACCATCACCGAGCTGGAATCCACTTCGGTAAGGAAACGCCGAGCGCGGGTGTAATTTTCGGTGATAATACTGTCGGTGTGCTGGGAACTGAACTGACTGATGTGAGCAATAGCGCCGTCCAGGCCATCTACTACTTTTACCGCAAGAATAGGGGCCAGGTATTCTGTTTCCCAGTCGGCTTCTGTCGCCGGCGTCATCTCGCTGACAATCTCCCGACTGCGCGCGCAGCCGCGCAGCTCTACGCCTTTTTCTACGAACGCAGCGTTCAGCAGCGGCAGCATATCGGCGGCGATTTCCTCATCCACCAGCAGAGTTTCCATGGCATTACAGGTGCCGTAACGTTGGGTTTTAGCGTTCACAGCCACCGCCAGCGCTTTTTCAGGGTCGGCGTGACTGTCGATATACACGTGACATACGCCATCAAGATGCTTGATCACCGGAATCCGGGCGTCACGGCTAACGCGCTCAATCAGACCTTTGCCACCGCGCGGCACAATAACGTCGACGTACTGCGGCATAGTGATCAGCTCGCCCACTGCGGCGCGATCGGTGGTGGCGACAACTTGAACAGCCGTTTCCGGCAGACCGGTTTGAGCCAAACCACTGGCAATACAGCGCGCAATCGCCTGATTGGAGTGAATGGATTCAGAACCGCCGCGCAGTATCGCGGCGTTACCAGACTTCAGACAAAGGCTAGCCGCTTCAACAGTCACATTCGGGCGTGACTCATAGATAATTCCGATAACGCCCAGCGGCACACGCATTTTACCCACCTGAATGCCCGAAGGCCTATAGGCCATGTCGGTTATTACGCCAATTGGGTCTGCCAAGCCGGCCACCTGCAGCAGCCCTTCGATCATGGCGTCTACCCGCGCCGGCGTCAGTTCCAAGCGGTCCAGCATAGCGTTATCCAAACCACTGGCCTTGGCCGCAGAAAGATCCTGCCTATTCGCCTCTGCCAGTTCGGCGCGGGCCGCGTCCAGGGCCTGAGCCATGACCAGCAGCGCCTGATTACGAACCGCTGTGGTTGATCGGGCAACGTATTTCGCTGCGGCACGGGCCTGGGCACCCACTTCATTCATGTACGCTGCAATGTCCATCCGCTTGTTACCTTTGAATCCTGATGTCGCAAGAGCCATAACTTTACCTATCTGCATTCGAGTACGCATCCCAAACAACGAGTATACTCGTATCTTAAACTCCGAAAACCAGCTGTCACTATCAGGGAACACGAACATGGCCACAATGGCCGGCTCTGTGCTGTCAAAACCTCTTGCCCACAGCGTTTTTATTGGTGCTGCGGTTATGGCTGCGCTCAGTGTGCTGACAAATGAGCCACTGTTAAAAGAGAATCAACGCAACGAGCGTGAAGGCACAACCCTGTCGGTCATCGTGTTGGCATTAAAAGCCAGCAACGATGCAGAGCCGACGGGCGTCGGTCTGCGTTCGATTCTGCCGCAAATCGGACGCTATTTACACAGTTACATCCGCGACTTTGACGCTTATTGCCGCGTTGCAGATCTCCAGTTCCTGATCGTTCTTCCCGGTATTACCAGCCCCCAGGCTTCGCGGCAGGCCGAGGCTCTGCGGCGCGGCGTGCCGCAACTGTTAACCCACCATCAACTGGCCATGACATTCAGCACCGGCGCCGCCGGACTCAACGCTGGCGGTGTCAGTATAGGCTGCACGACACGCGTGTCCGCTGATAGCGAAAGCAGTGCTTTAATAGAAAAGACTCATAGCGGCGCCAGTCAAGCCCGTAAAACGGGCGGCAACAGTGTACGGTTTGCGCCCGGGTCCGTAGCCTTATAATGCCGGGCTGGCTCGGTGGGCTTAGCGCTTTAATGGCTGCAAATCCAGGCTGGTTGAGCGCCGCGCTGTTTGCCACTGCCCTGGTGGAGTCGCTGGCGATTGCCGGTTTGCTGGTGCCCGGCGTGGCCATTCTGTTTGCGTTGACTGCCTTGGCCGGACAAACCGGCATGGCTCTGGGCGAGGCCCTATTCTGGGTGTTTTTTGGCGCCATTGTCGGCGATACCCTGAGTTTTGCCCTAGGGCGCCTGCTGACCGGAAGGCTTAATAACATCTGGCCCATGAGCCGCTACCCGGCCATCGTGGCCCGCGGAGAGGCTTTTTTTTACCGGCACGGCGCTTTTAGTATTGTGGCGGGGCGCTTTATTGGCCCGATCAGGCCCATCATTCCTTTGGTTGCTGGTGCGCTTTGGATGCCTTGGCACCGTTTTGTTGTGTTCAATATCGGTTCGGCTATTGCATGGGCACCCGTTTATGTATTGCCCGGATTTATAGTAGGCAGCGCGCTGACGTCAGAGCTACGGCCACCGCCCCACGTCTACGCCGTTAGCTTGGTCAGCGTGGGGGTTCTGTTGCTGGTGTATCTGGTGTTGTTCCGCGCGCACCTGGGCCTGACCGGCCGCGGCCGCGTGTACCGGTATCTGGAGCAGGTTATGCAAAACTACAGTGCCAGCCATCGATTCTGGCATCTGTACAGCAAGCAACGCCCCACTAATCAGGGCGAGTTTCCGCTGGCATCCCTTATGCTGGGTATCGGCAGCGCCAGTCTATTTGTGCTGTGGGGCCAGCTTGCGGTATTTACCGATGTTCTGCGGCCTTTTGATCAAGCGGTACTAGAATGGTTCACGGTCTGGCGCCAACCGCTGCTAAACATGCCCGCTGTTGCAATTACCTCGTTAAGCGACCCAGCGATTTTACTAATAGCCACCGCGCTTGCCTGCCTAGCCTTGACGTTTCGCGGTTTTTACGCCGGCGCACTGCATTGTCTTGCCGCCGGCGTGCTGACCACTGTTCTGGTGTGGGCGCTGAAAAATGGTTGTGCTGCAGCACAACCGGAAACGGTGTTTGCACCGCCGCAATCCGCTTCGTTTCCCAGCGGCCATACCGCCGGCATTACGGTTCTGGTGACCCTTGCGGCTAGTTTCGTCGCGGCTGAGGCCGGCTCTCGCAAACGCTGGCAGATATATACGCTGGCATCGCTGCCGCTGTTTCCGGTGGCGTTAAGTCGGCTTTATTTGGGTGTGCACTGGTTTAGCGACGTTGTCGGTGGTTTGTTGCTGGGACTGGCGGTCACTGGTTTAGTACGCGCAAGCTACAGTCGTTATGACCGCATCGCGCTCTACCCAGACAGCACAACCGCTGCGGCCTTCACGGCTTGGTTAGTATTTTGCGGAGGCTATCTTTATTTGCGCTGGCCCCAGGCGCTGGCCGATTACGCACCGGCCATCAACTGAGTGAACCTAACGAATCGCCAGCAGCTGCTTTACTTCATCCACCCGCCTGCGGGCGCGGATTAACAGATCCAGGCTGCGCGACGTGTTTAGCTCAAGCTGGCCCAGACGACTGTGAGCCGGCAACCGATCAAAACGTGGCAGCCCGTCGCTCTGGCCAGAACCAATCATGGCGTGCGTGTGCGCCACAATCACTATGTCTACCAGCCGTGGTTGCGGCTGATCACTGGCATAGTGCCAATCTTGAGCGTGGCGGGTCGCTTCCAAAAACGCGCAGGGCCTTACCGCTTTCACGTGGTACATGCGCGGCTGCAAGCGAGCGACGGGATTCTGCGCGCGTTGCTGCCGGCAGCAACGCGACCTTGGGCACGTAATTTTCAAACAAAGACAGCGTTAGTCCGAAGCGCAACCAGTGGTGCACAAAACAATTACGCAAAAATGCCTGAGACCGGCATTTACCAACCGCGAAAATCGGCTGTTTCAGCCAGTCTTAGAAGCTTGAGCGGTGCCCCAGCGATTAGCGGAGCTTGGTGTTATCCGTTTCTACGGGCGGATCAGTTTTGCCTGAATTTTTAGACTCGCCGCCGCGTAACCACGCTTGGGTGATCGGCGATTCGCGGCTGAACTCGCGAATGAAAATACCCCAAAAAGCGTTAAACAGCGCCGCCACCAGAGGGCCCATAACAAAACCGTTGATACCAAACATGGCGAGGCCGCCAAGGGTAGACAGCAACACAATGTAATCTGGCAGTTTGGTGTCGCGCCCGACCAGAATCGGACGTAATACGTTGTCAGCAAGACCAATCACCACAACACCAAAGACGGTCAATATCAGCGCCTGGACTACATCGCCTACCGCCGCCAAGTAGATGGCGGCAGGCACCCACACCAGTGCCGCACCCACCGCCGGTAACAACGACACAATGGCCATCACCACGCCCCAAAGAAGCGCGCCCTCAATACCCAGAATCCAAAAAATCAGACCGCCCATGGCACCCTGAATAATGGCAATCAGCAGATTTCCCTTTACCGTCGCCCGGGTAACTTCAGCAAACTTGGCAAACAGAAGGCGCTCACGTTCGTCTCCCAGCGGCAGGGCGCGGATCAGAAGCTCCACCAGGCTCACGCCATCGCGCAATAAAAAGAACGCTAAGTACACCATCAATGCCAAACCAAGAAAAAACTGGAACGTATTCTGACCCAGACCTAACGCCTGCTTACCCAGAAATTGACTGCCGCTAACCACCAGACTGACGGTGCGATCGCGCAGTCCAGCAAAGCTCACGTCAAACTGCGCCAGAAAAGACTGAATGGCCGGAAACGACCGATTCACCTGATCAATATATTCGCCGGGGCGCACGTCGCCGCTCTGAATTTTCTGATACAGGCCGACGCCTTCTGCAACCAGGGAAGCCACCAACAACAGTACGGGAATGACCACAATCACCATGCACAGAAACAGGGTAATCAAAGCGTTGGTGTTGGGCCGATCACCAAAGCGCCGGGCCAGTTTCAGCTGAACTGGATGAAAAATCAGGGCAATGGCCACCGCCCAGAATATCGGCCCAAAAAAGGGCTTCATCAGCAACATAAAGGCGACTGAGACCCCAACCAGCATGGCTAGAAAGGCGCGTGTTTCGAGTTTTGCGTGCATAGTGATCCAGCCTTTCCTTATTGCGGACCTAAGCCTACCACGGCACCATAGGCGCGGGGATAGCTAGCAGTTTGTCGTGATTTATTAAAATATTGTCATTATTGCGAGCCAAATCAGTGCAAGTAGACACATTTACCGAAGACACAGCACTCGATGCCGCTGTTGAATTACAGCAAGTGCTGGCAGCGCGCACTCATCGCCGCAAGGTGTTGGGGCAAGAAGTGACAGTGCCCGGCCAGCTGGGCGCCGCGCTGAACCTGCCTCGCACCGTTAGCAGACTGCAAAATAGACAAGCCCGCTTGCGTAGGCAAGGTCTGGAAGACTTCCAGCAACTTTGGGTAACCCTGTCGATACGCACACGTGAGAACGTACTACAGGCCATCGGCTGGTACAGGCCGCAGGCATTGAGCTGGGACGACAAACGTTCAAATCGTCACCCTGGACCTGATAAAGGCACCTGACGCCCCTTTTTGACACTCGCGGACAACTACCTACGGGCCAGCGCTCATTTTTGCGTATTAAAGCAGCAACAAAACCGGTATAATCCGTTCACATCACGCATTGCACGTCAATGCTTTACCTTTCGAATTCCGAG
>Ga0307978_1000056_pt1:5000-99958 | contig 99958 bp, 104 predicted proteins | sample OrgLakmetage1056_FD_203151 | JGI IMG/M metagenome (GOLD analysis project Ga0307978, IMG submission 203151) | Saline water microbial communities from Organic Lake, Antarctica - #1056 | ecosystem: Environmental > Aquatic > Non-marine Saline and Alkaline > Saline | place: Antarctica... | reverse complement strand
TAGTGATCTGACGGTTCCGAGTGGAAGGGCCGTCACTCAACGGATAAAAGTTACTCTAGGGATAACAGGCTGATCTCCCCCAAGAGTTCACATCGACGGGGAGGTTTGGCACCTCGATGTCGGCTCGTCGCATCCTGGGGCGGAAGTACGTCCCAAGGGTTGGGCTGTTCGCCCATGAAAGCGGTACGCGAGCTGGGTTCAGAACGTCGTGAGACAGTTCGGTCCATATCCGGTGTAGGCGTTAGAATATTGAGAGGATTCTTCTCTAGTACGAGAGGATCGAGAAGAACGTACCGCTAGTGTACCAGTTATCGTGCCAACGGTAAACGCTGGGTAGCTATGTACGGAGCGGATAACCGCTGAAAGCATCTAAGTGGGAAGCCCACCTCGAGATGAGTATTCTTATCTAGAAGATATAAGGTTACGGCAAGACGAGCCGTTTGATAGGTACTATGTGAAAGTACAGTAATGTATTTAGCAAAGGTATACTAATAAACCGAATGCTTGAATTCATAAAGTTTAGTAGATTTGTTAGATCTTTTCTAGCAGATTTACTAAATCTTTTACCTTTTGGAAAAAATTTGGTGTTTTAGCCCAATGGAACCACTCTTATCCATCTCGAACTAAGTTGTGACACATTGTAGCGGTAAAAATACTCGTGGGGCAGCCTGCTGGGAAGATAACTCAATGCCAAATTTTTTTAGAAATTTTAGCGAAGTCAACTTTTTCTTATGTCTTTACTGAAACGATTTACAATTCTTTCAAAAATAAGATGGGTAACGTGCTCGGCTTTTAACCAATTAGTCCGAGCTTCAAGCTCCAGGCGAGACCCAATTCAAGGAAGTATATACTTCCAGTATGTATTATAAAACAATTTGTTAAATTGACTAAAATAAGTAAAAAATAAATAATTTTTCACCACATGCGCCTTACGCCTCCAAGAAAAACTGACCCAGCGTCCGGCCGAGAATTAATTTTTGTGGAAAATCCATCACACTTTAAACTTTTTTGCAAACCCTGCATCGTGTAATTTTGATTAACTCGAGTTAAAAACAATGGCCAACGCTGACGCCATTTTCGGTTATCTTTATCCATTATTAATGTGATATGGTAGAGCCGCTTTGCAATACAAAACCAATATTAGTTGAAGTTGGTTGCTTGATTACCATGTCTACTTTGTAACTTTCATTGCCATCACCCTTTAACTCTTTTTTTGTATCGTCCCAGCAAATGCCCATTGCATCTAGAGCCCGTTGTAACATCAGTAAATCAACCCAGTCAGTCGACATCTCACGAAAATTTACCATAAAATAACCTCCTTATGGCGTTTATTAGTTAATAAAGAATTAGAGATTTTACACTTTAATCCAGCTTTGATTTAAAAAAATAGGCTAATAATGTTTTTATAGATTCGTTAAGCCCGTCGTGAACTTAAATCGAATAAAATTTAGGATAAACTTGACACTAATCAAGGTTATCGTTTATAATACATGTATAGAGAGATTCTAGACCTACTCTCTTTTTATATCTCCCTTCTTGGGAGACCCTTACCCATTAATCATAATTGACACAGCCTATGAGACAATTACTAATGTTGCTAATGGTCAGCAGTATGAGAACAAGTATAAGTATTGGTTGCTATTATCTTGAGTCTGGTTCCGAGCTGAATCGAGGCGGTTTACGTCGCCGAATTCGTCGAATTTTGGATAAGATTTGGACCTGGGTAAGGAAAAAAATTCCTGCCCGAAAGCGACCAAAGGATTAATCTGGTCGCTTCTGCTTAATAGGAGGGTCAAGCGTTAACAAAAGCTAACTGAATAAGATAGAGTGCCTATTGTTAGGCACTTTTTGTTAACGCTTGGATTTATTTATTTTGCGGGTATAGCTCAGTGGTAGAGCGCGACCTTGCCAAGGTCGAAGCCGCGCGTTCGAATCGCGTTACCCGCTTATTATCCACCACCAACAATTGATAAAATTTCAACATTATCATTATGTAAGCATTCAGCTTTTAAGAAATCTTCTTTTCTGATTAATTTTTTATTATGTTCTAAAGCTATAATATTACAATTAACACCAAGAAAAATAAGACAATACTTTAAATTAACATGTTTATGCTTGGCCAGTAAATAATTTTTCCCATTCACTTTGATAATACTAAACATTTTATTTTGTAACAGCTTAAAAACCAGTAATTATTAGAACAATCAAAAATTTGTTGTTTAGACTCGATCGAATTTTTTAAAGTTTAAAAACGAAATAATTAAAAATCCAAATAACTTGCAATGATTTTTAAGATTATTTTATTTAAATAAAACAAATTTTTTAAATTTGTGTAGAAGTAGAATAAAAAGTAGATAAATAATATGGGTGAATGACGGGACTTGAACCCGCGAATACTGGAATCACAGACCAGTGCCGTGACCACTTGGCGACATCCACCACTTTTATAATATTATAACACACATTTATGCTAAAGAAAAGTATTAATCTATTTTTTGTATATTAACTTGACTATAGTTCTTTGTTCTTAAGAATTTGTTTCTACTAAGCCCAGGCTTGCTATAAGAACTGAATCGCTTTTAACGAAATACCGTTAATGAATAGTCTCTTTTCATCTATGTTAGGGTTTTTTAATAGATTATTTATAAAAATTTATCACCTCAGCATTTAAATTTAAATCTAGTATGTATCACTACATAATATGACAGCTAAACTCGTACTACGTCACTATACCATACAGTACAATAAAACAATAAAGATGTAACATATATGTTAGCATTCAGTAAGCGACCCACCTCCATCTTAGTTTATCTAATGGTATTATACCATTAGATCTTATAAAAACTACTAAAATTGTATAGTTCAGTAAAATAGTACTTTCGTATTTTAACTTTAGACAAATACTTTTGAAATAAATCTGCAAAATTATATAAGCTAAACCCAAACTATGGGTTTTCTCGGCAACCTATCCGAAGGAACCATTCCTAAAACATCTGTTGGACATTTACGGACGTATTGAGTACAAGTGTCATCCTAAACTTTTACGGAATGTAGCACACTTATATTATATGAAGGTATCCATTAGAAAATAGTGGCATTAAGTACTTTCATTTTAATGTAACAATGTTATACTTAAAAATGTAACCTTTTTCAAGTTTATGATATTTTTATAGCTACCGCTCTGATTTAATTTAAGTAATTATTGCATTAATACAAGAAATAAGAGTAAGAAATAGTAATTTTTAAATTACAATACTTATTACTTTATATTTTTTAATTTGCTGTTGTATAGATTTGAATTGCATGTATCCATCAGTTAAGGCATACAGACTATAGTCTTTACCACATCCTACATTTTTACCGGGTTTGAATTTCAAACTACGCTGACGGACTAAAATATTCCCTGCCGTAACATATTGACCACCAGATTTTTTCAGCCCCAGGTTTTTAGCATTTGAATCTCGACCATTTTTTGTGCTTCCCGCCCCTTTTTTATGTGCCATATCTAATTTTTTCTTTAATTTGTATTTACTTTATCAATCATAATACGTGTAAGGGCTTGTCTATGTCCTATAGTCTTAGCCATCTTTTTTTTCGGTTTCATTTTAAAAACTGAAATCTTATTAGCATTAAAGTGTTCTAGTACAGTTGCTACAATTTTTATATTTTTATCCTGTTTAACGTACGGATAGCCTAAAACACGTCGACCATTATCATTACAAAAGAGAACGCGATTTAATAATAAAGTGCTTCCAATTTTTTGAGTTAAACGGTTTATCGAGTAATATTTCCCTTCTTCAACAATTACTTGTTTTCCACCAATTTCTACAACAGCATATTTCATCTTCTCAACTTTTTAAAAACATTTATTGTTAATACATTACGATTAAATAAAACCCTAGTCAATTTACAGTAGCGTCAAATACCAATTTTTTATAAGCTGTTCAAAAATAAAGTTAAAATTTCTTCTGTAAAATTTTCTGAAGCTTTAGATTTATAACGGTTTGGGTTTAAAATTAATGACACCATTCGTTTTATTATTACCCCATCGATTTTTATCCAACTTAATAAATCTAATTCCAGTTCTTTACTAATAGCAGAAACAGACACAAATGCAGCTCCTAATCCGGACTGGACAGCGCTTTTAATGGATTCAATAGAGTTTAACTCCATTTCAATTTTTAATCTAGTTATATCAATATCGCTTTGAACCAAAATTCCATCAATAACAGTTCTAATAGTGGAACCTGAGTCTAGCGCAATAAATTTTAGGCTATATAAATCTTCACGTTTAATGGTTTTACATTTTACAAACGGGTGAGATTGAGGTAAGATAAGTGCTAATTCATCTTCAATACAGGGTCTGATGTGCAATATTTTTTGTAAATTGGTTGGAATTTCACCACCAACAATGCCTATATCGATTTGTCCATTAACCACTTTCCAAGCAATTTTACGTGTTGAGTCCACATGCAATTGAACTTGGATATTATTATAACGTTGGAGAAATAATGCTATTATTTTTGGCATCAAATATGTACCAGTTGTTTGACTCGCACCTAAAATTAGCTTTCCGCTTTGTAAATCACTTAAGTCGGTTAAAGCTCGTGAACTTTCTTCACATAAGGCAAGAATTCGGTTCCCATATCGTAGCATTAAATTACCTGCCTCTGTCAACTGAACTTGTTTTTTTGTTCGATCAAAAACTACAGTTTTTAGTTGTTTTTCTAAATTTTGAATTTGAAGACTAACCGCCGGCTGGGTAATATATAAACTTTGTGCCGCATTTTTAAAACTTCCATCGTTTGCTACTGCACGCAAGATAATTAATTGTTCTAACGTAAATGGAAGATTATTACGACCCATTTTCCTTTAATTTGTACTTAGATTTATGATATAATGATTTTGAAGCGGACGTGGCGGAATTGGTAGACGCGCTAGATTTAGGCTCTAGTGAGTTAATCTTGTGAGAGTTCGAGTCTCTCCGTCCGCAATAATTATAATTTTAACACAAGATTAAGTACTTCAAATTCAAACTCAAACTTTGATCTATTACTATTTCCTGCCATATTTAAATTGTTCTGAATTGGCCAAATCCAAAGCTGTGAATATGACTGATAGCTCATAATAATACTGGTAATTAATAGAAAAAACCCAAAATAAATTAATGGCAAGCCAGGATCAACTTTAATCTGTATGCCAGTTTCGGCAATCATGTCGTAAAACTTTAGATTTGACGTTGTCGGAACAAATTCATTTAATTCTCCTTTACCTAACATTTTACCATTGTTATCGTATAAAAAACTTGTTCCTGTTATTACTTGATCTAATAGTATATTGCCTGATTTTGAGTTCGATATCTGTAACCTATTGAGTTGTGAAGGTAACCAAGCTAGCCAGACATTATTCTCTTGTTTTAAACATGGGACTTGATAAGGTTTATCTGAATCATATTGAATTCTAATTCCAAGAATATTCCAATCAGTTTGATAAAAAGTTAAACCTTTATATTTTAACGGGTGATTAACATAGATTGTTTCACGTTTTATCTCCATCCCTTTTGCATCGAGTAGAGAAAAATCGGTATAGAATTGACGAATCGTATGATTTTCATTGTATGAAATCCAGAAATCATTTACACGACCAGAAACATGAGGTACAAAACTCACAATATTGTTATTTAAAACATTTTGGATGTGAAAAATTTCTGATTCTGGAACAAATTCTTGTGCAATAAAACCAGCAGTAGAAGCGAAAATTGTTCCAACAAGGATAATTACCATACTAAAATGAACTATGATTGGGGAAATTCGTCCAATAATGCCTTTATTAGCATATGTTTTATCTAGGGATTGAAAAATTCTATAATTCTTTGCGATTAGCGTGACTATAACTTTTCCATTTGATCGAAACATTACGCGTCGACTAACTGGCAAGGAGGTAAAAATCTTGTTTGATTTATAGAATTTTATTTTACGGACACTTTTTAGGGAAGGCAGTTGCTGTAAAAATGTACAGCAGGTTAAACTTGAGCCAAATATTAAAAGCAATCCAATAAACCACCATGTTTTAAAAACGTGGTCAAGCCCAAAGTATAAAATGATTTTATAACCATCAATAAAACCAAGAATGGAACTATTATAAATATTTTTATAAAATTCAAGAGGTTGATCTTGTTCAATGATTGAACCAAGAATACTAAAAGCAGCGATGCTTAAAAGTAATAAAATCGCAAACGGTAAGTTGGCTAAGCATTTGATAAGTTTAAAACGAAACTTCATAATTAACAGGAAAATTTAGGATGCTGTTCTAATTCGACCAGATTCAGCCCACTCTTGTAATACTTTAATTTTTTGTCGTTCGAGTTGTGCCAATGGAATAATATTAGTTATGCCGAGTAAAATATCAGCCGTCGTAAATTCACGATCTTCATTAAAAGCGAAAAACATAGCCTCTATTATTGCTTGAGAAATCTCGGCTCCTGAAAATCCTCTTGACTCCTTACTCAGTACAACTAGATCGAATTTTTCAATCTTCCCAGGTCGAAGCTGTGAAAGTAAAACGGTGAAGATTTGCGTTCGTTCATTTTCATTTGGTAAATCGACAAAAAAAATTTCGTCAAATCGCCCTTTACGAATCAATTCTAATGGCAAAACTTGAAAGTTATTAGCGGTAGCAACAACGAACACTTGTGACCTTTTTTCCGAAAGCCAGGTAATAAAGGTTGCTAAAACTCGACCGGTTGTTCCACTATCACCCTTCGATTCGGACTGTTGGAACGATTTATCAATTTCATCAATCCATAAAATACAAGGTGCCAATGCTTCAACAATACGAATCATTTCACGAGTTCGAAATTCAGATTCACCCACAATGCCCCCGAACAAACGCCCAAAATCGAGACGTAATAAAGGTAACTTCCAATCATTACCAATAGCTTTTGCTGTTAAAGATTTTCCTGTGCCTTGAATACCAACTAATAGTAAACCACGGGGAACTGGCAAACCATAATCCTTTGCTTGGTCCGATAAAGAGCAAGATCGTTGCTTTAACCATTTTTTTAAAACTGCTAATCCTCCAATATTTTCTAATTTTTGGTCAGAGGAACAAAATTCTAAAATCTTATTCTGGTTTATAATTTGTTTTTTCTCTTCAAAAATAGATGAAATTCCACGACTATCAATTATTTCATTATCGGCAATTATTTTTGATAAAACCCGGCGAATACGATCCAAAGACAAACCTTGACATGCTCGAACCAGTGTATTGAGATCTTCGCTATTGATAGATTGATCTAGCACATTCAACAATCGTTTTAATTCTTCTTGAATTTCATCAATTGTCGGTAATTCAAATTCTAAAATAGTTACTAATTCAACAATTTCTGGTGGAAATGGTATTATTTCTGGAGCACTTATAATAATTGTTTTTGGTTGAACTTGTAATAAACGTCCCAAATTTCGTACTTTACGTAAAACGGTAATATCATTAAAAAATTTATGGAAATCTTTTAGTAGAAATATAACTGGAGTATCTTCTGATAGCTTTTCGATGAAATCTAACGCTTGAAGTGGGTTTCGTTTTCCCAATTCATTAGTATTTGGTGTATTTAAAAACCCATCCACAAAATTCCAAGAATAGATAGCTCTATTTTTACCTAATAAAACACATTGACGAATAGTGTACTCTAACCTATCTTCTTCACAGGTTGGAACATATATTAATGAATAACGGGCTTTTAGTAATAGATTTAACTCTGTTATAAAGCTCATAGTTTTTATTTTTGAAATTAATTAGTGCAAAGATTTTCAAATTAACGCATTTTTGTCAGAATTCGGCGGCCTTTTTTTCGCCGACTATTTAAAATTTTAGCACCTTTATAAGTTTTACTACGTGCTCTAAACCCACTAACTTTTATAGCATGTCGTTTTGTTCCTTGTAATGTTCCCTTCGTCATACGATCGATTTTAATTTAGTAAATAATAATCAGCGTCCGCAATAATTAAATAAAATATTAAAAAATTTGATTGAATTATTTGAACAGCGCTATGATTTTAATAAATAATATATGATAGTAGCTTAAATGTCAGGTTTTAAGTTGGTCATCTCTTTTGGCCAATCTAAAAGCACTCTTAATATATTATTTAAGTTGTGATTGCTCTCCTCGAGTAGGACTTGAACCTACGACAAATCGGTTAACAGCCGAACGCTCTGCCACTGAGCTACCGAGGATTAAAATTCTGGTAGTATGTATTATTAACTATACACTAAAGTAGATTTATCCATTTGTCAATTTTTAGTCCGAACGAATTATAAAAGACCGTAAAATAGTTTCGTCTAAATTTAGTTTTTGTTTATACACATTTAAAGCTTTTGGTGAGACCAAAAATGAAAATTCAATAAATTTAACTTTAAAACACTTTTTAATCGAATACGTTAAAGAAAAATCGTCTCTTATAACAGCGGTTATACTTACTGCGCCTAATTGTTTTAAAAATTTAGCATGTTTATACGCTAACAACTGGAGTTCTGATTTATCTGAAAATTCTCCTAAAAGAAGAATACAACGGTAGCTATTTTGATTTATAGTCATAAAATCATTATTTTCTAGTATTCATTATTTCAACTTTGAAATTAATTCTTATTAAATTTAATATGCGTTAGTAAGTCTGTAAAGTCAATGTCTAATTACGATCTAAGTATCTTTCTATATTAAAAGCTATTAAATTTTTTGTATAACGGATTAATCTTTATGCTAACTATTAATTAATGCTTAAAATGTAATCTCTTCAGAAAAAACCATGTAAACTGACTTATTAAACCTCTAGCGTTATTTTTAAATAACCATGTACTATATTTATATTGAGGTATCTCCTCGATAGTATTATCGTATATCATAGCATATTTATAGTTTAGTTAACCTTTCGAGGTGTAGTTTGTAAGATTGATGTTAATTTAAGAGATAAGATAATAAGATTGACTTTTTCAAAAACTACCCAAGATTTTTGTTTTATTCCCACTTTTAACCTAAAAAATAGTTTCTCTTGTTTTTTTATTAGTCAAAATAAATACAATTCTAAATTGTTCCTGTACTTAGCTGGTATTTTAATAAATGTAAATGGCGATTAATTATGGGCAACTTAGTTTAAGCTTCTCGTAATTTTTTATTCTTTAAAATATATTTATTTATTAATAATAGGGATCATATTTTTATTAACGTGCATTTTAAAATTGACAGATGAATCGTTAGTTTTTTATTATTAAGACTCTGGCTCTTTTGAATTTTTTACATTGCTAATGAAATTATGATACAATTTATTAGGTGATGCGCCCAATTGTGTGAGAGTTAACTTTAAAATTTTTTATGGGGAAAGTTTACGATTGGTTCGAAGAACGCCTAGAAATTCAATCTATCGCCGATGATATAACTAGTAAATATGTGCCACCACATGTGAATATCTTCTACTGTTTTGGTGGAATTGTCTTAACATGCTTTTTAGTACAAGTAGCAACTGGTTTTGCTATGACATTTTATTATCGTCCAACTGTTTCCGATGCATTTGCATCTGTAGAATATCTTATGACTGAAGTAAACTTTGGTTGGTTAATCCGTTCTATTCACCGTTGGTCGGCTAGTATGATGGTTTTAATGTTAATTTTGCATGTTTTCCGAGTGTATTTAACCGGCGGTTTCAAAAAGCCACGTGAATTAACATGGGTTACTGGAGTATTATTAGGCGTTGTTACAGCATCTTTTGGTGTAACTGGTTATTCATTACCATGGGATCAAGTTGGTTTTTGGGCTTGTAAAATCGTAACTGGCGTACCTGAAGCTATTCCTGTAGTTGGACCTACAATCGTTGGGTTATTACGTGGCGGTGTAAGCGTTGGCCAAGGAACTTTAACCCGTTTTTATAGTGCTCACACATTTGTACTACCCGTTGTTGCGGCCGTATTAATGCTTACTCATTTTTTAATGATTCGTCAACAAGGTATTTCAGGTCCTTTATAAATCTCAAATTCTAAATATTTAATTAAATCGGAAATTTTCAAAGATGTCTGTTATAAAAAAACCGGATTTAAGTGATCCAAAAATTCGTGCAAAATTAGCGAAAGGTATGGGCCATAATTATTATGGGGAGCCCGCATGGCCAAATGATTTATTGTATATTTTTCCAGTTGTAATTTTAGGAACTATTGCAATTCTAGTAGGTTTAGGCGTTTTAGAACCTTACGCTGTTGGTGAACCCGCAGATCCATTTGCGACGCCTTTAGAAATTTTACCTGAGTGGTATCTTTTCCCAACTTTCAATATTTTACGTGTTTTACCTAATAAATTATTAGGGATTGCGGCAATGGCCGCAGTACCAGCAGGACTAATTACAGTACCATTTTTAGAAAATATAAACAAATTTCAAAATCCTTTCCGACGTCCTATCGAGATGGCTATATTCTTTTTTGGAACAATTTTTGCGATTTGGTTTGGTATCGGTGCGTGTTTACCAATTGATAAAGCGGTAACATTAGGTCTATTTTAGTAGATAAGGTAGTTAAATGAGGAAGAGAGAGTGGGAATATGACACTTCTCTCTTTAGAAAGTACCCTATCTTAGGGCAAAGTCGCAATGTTGATTTTAATAGGGGGTCCCATAGTGCTACAAACGGTGACAGTTTTTATATATTTACCTTTCACACCGCTAGGTCTATTTTGCTTGATAGTTTCATAGAGAGCTAGAAAATTGTCGATTAAATCTGGAACTGAGAAATCCATTTTTCCAAATAGTAAATGTACAACACCTGTTTTATCTGCGCGACATTCAATTTTACCAGCTTTAAATTCATTTATAGCAGATTCAAGGTTGGTTGAAATAGTTCCTGCTTTTGTTGAAGGCATTAATCCTTTTGGACCTAAAATTTTACCTAATTTGGTTAAACGTGGCATCATATCGGGAGTAGTTAATAATATATCAAAATTTATATTCCCGCTGGTAATTTCTTCGATTAGATTATCTGAACCCACAATATCAGCCCCTTGATTTATTAAGTTCTGTTTGTCTATGTTGTCTGACACAAGTAATGCAATTTTTATAGATTTTCCTGTACCTTTTGGTAATGTTATACTGGTTCGTAATTGTTGATCATTGTATTTTGGATCAATGTTTAAACAAAAATGCGCTTCCGCGCTTTCCACAAATTTTGCTGTAGCGGTTTGCTTTAAAGTCTCAACCGCATCTGAAACATCGTAACTTTTCTTTAAGACTAAATTTTGTGCTAATTTTGAACGTTTTGATAAATTTTTCATTTTTATAATTAATAATAATTTACTGAATTAACGAAATTACGTTTCTATAGTAATTCCCATGTTCTTTGCTGTTCCCTTAATTATACTCATAGCATTTGAAAGGGTTTTCGAATTTAAATCTGGTAACTTAATTTTGGCTATTTCTTCTAATTGATCTTTAGTAATGGTAGCTATAAGATTTTTATTCGGTTCACCAGATCCTTTTTTAATATTAGCGGCTTTGGCTAATAACACTGAAGCTGGTGGAGTCTTTAAAATGAAAGAAAAACTACGGTCTTCATAGGCTGAAATTTCTACGGGAATAATTAAGTCACCCTTGTCAGCTGTTCGAGCGTTATATTCTTTACAAAAATTCATTATGTTTAACCCATGTTGACCCAATGCAGGACCCACGGGAGGTGCAGGCGTAGCTTTACCAGCAGGTAACGCGAGCTTTATAATTGTCACAAGTTTTTTTGGCATAGTACATTTATATATATATGGTTATTTTTTAATACCTGATTATATTTTTAATATAATAAAAACACAAAATCAAGGTTTAATCACGGAATTCTATTTAGATTTAATTGTAGACACGTCCTGAAGGACTTGAACCTTCGACATTAGGTTTTGGAAACCTACGCTCTACCAGCTGAACTAAGGACGCTTACTAAATTATAGTATAAAAACAATTGAAAAAAGTAAATCTTTAAGACTAGAAACTTTACACTTAATGATCTTTATGCTAGAGTTTATATAAAAAAGGGCGTGTAGCTCAGTGGACTAGAGCACGTGGCTACGAACCACGGTGTCAGGGGTTCGAATCCCTTCTTGCCCAACGAACTAAAATCCCATTGACACTACTAATAAAATCGGATATAGTTATGAGATATGGGGCGTCGCCAAGCGGCAAGGCATCGGACTTTGACTCCGGTATTCGAAGGTTCAAATCCTTCCGCCCCAGATTATCCTTTATTTTCGTGAATAGTATTCAACGATTAATAGTTCATTAACTTTAATATTCGCATCAATAGTTTCCGCAATTCTTTTTACTTGTCCACGTAGTTTTGTTTGTTCAAATTCCAAGTAAGGGGGTACAGGATTTACCTCTGTTTTTTTTAAAAATTGAGTAACTAACTCTTTTGAAGCTTTTTGATCTTTAACTTCTACAATATCACCTGTATGACATTGAAAACTTGGAAAAGTTACTTTCTTCCCATTAACAAAAATGTGTCCGTGGTTAACAATTTGTCGACTTGCCGGAATAGTATTTCCCAAGCCTAACCTAAAAACGATGTTATCTAAACGCATTTCTAGAAGCTGGATTAAAATAGCACCGGTAGATCCACGTAATCGCTTAGCTTCCTTTACATAGGCTAACAGTTGTTTCTCAGTCAAACCATAATTGTAGCGAAGTTTTTGTTTTTCTTGTAAACGAATTGAATAGCTTGACGCTTTATTCAATGTGGAGCGTGCTTGCGAATGTTGACCTGGTAATGTGCTGCGAGTAGTAGTTTTCGTTGTTAAACCTGGTAATTCACCTAATCGCCGTATAATTCTTATTTTTGGTCCTCGATAACGTGACATATACAATATTTTTAAGTCAGATAAATTTTATTATAAATATTTAATCAATATTCATGTTTCTAGTCAATTTCTACTTTGGTCTATCGTCTTATAAAATTCTATACTTCTATAATACAAACTCACCTGGGGCCCATTTGTTTAATTTTTTACAATTTTTTAGGATATCCTAAAATTAATGATTTTAAACCTATTTAATTGCAATTAATGAAATTCAAATTTTCACTGTTTAAAGTAAATTTATGATATAAACGATTGATTTATTTATATTTAAGAAATACAATTTGTTAACGACTTATGTTGTTATAAAGATTCAATTCACAAGAAAATCATTAGAATGTTTGTATAATGTAGAATAGGTAGACGGGACAACAACTCATTTTAGTTTTTTGGGTACTGAGTTGTATTTTTACGTTCAATTGGATTTATAAAATAAGTAAAAGAGAAATTTGAGTACTTCTTTGACCAACATGAATTTTGAATGCTGCTACGAAATATTTTAAGCTTAAGAATAGAACAATAATAAAAATGAAGTTGCTTACGTTGTATTTATCTTTTTTTCAATCCAATTTTCAAAACTTGAGTATTAGAGTTGAGGTTACCTAGGAATACTCTCTCAGAAAACATCAACTCTAATATTACTAAAAACTAGTTTAAACTTGATTTATTAGCGGAAAAATTAAAAAATATTCGAGAGGGCGCGCGCCGTATTTTCTTCATGGAATATTAAATTTTATCGCTTTTTTTGTGTAAGTTCGGACGTGATTAAATATATAACTGCTGATTTAGTGTCATATATATATATATTCATAGGCTCCTATACCTCTAGTAATATTAATATTTCTATTAAATTAATAAAGTAAATCCGACGACATCCGTTTTGTTGTCTTTAACCAATTCTGAGCTTCAATATAATTATTTGGCGCTAAACGAATAGCTTGACACCAATACGTGCCGGCTTTATCAAAAAGGTTTTTGGCAATTTGGGTGTTCTGTTTTTCCATCGCTTGTGTGCCTTGATAATGATATATAACAGCAATATTATTTAACGCTTGGGGCAAATTTGGGTTCGATTCGAGTGCTTGTTGATAATACTCAAGGGCTAAAACATATTCACCGTTGTTAGAATAGATTAGACCGATATTATAAAGAATATAGCTACGATCAAACGGATCCTCTTCAAGTTGCAATGCTTCATAATAATTTTCTAAGGCCTCCGCATAATCGCCTTGTGATTGAGAGGTCATCCCATCACGATAGTATGAAAAAGCCTGTTTCTCTTGCTTACTCGCAGGAAAAATTTTTAATAAGATATCAGCAATTACTGTAAATGTTTTATCTATAAAGTTATCATTTCTTTGCGACATTTTTTCTGCAGTTATAATTATAAATAGTAAATTAGTATTCCGCTTGAACTACGAAAGGTAAAAGACCCAATACCCGAGCACGTTTAACTGCCTTTGTTAACTGACGTTGGTTTTTAATCGATAATTCTGTAATTCGACGCGGTAAAATACGTTTTTGATCATCTAAATACTCTAATAATAGACTAGTATTATCAAACTCAAATTTTTTGTTTTTATTTTTTTTCGGTTTTACTGTTGTTTGCATAATTAGAGCTCTTATTTAATCTCCTTGTGAATAGTATGAATATTGCAATGTGGGCAGAATTTCTTTAGTTCAAGTCTATTTGGGGTATTTCTACGATTTTTTTTAGTAGTATAACGAGAAACACCCATTGACCGCTTATTAACATTTGTTCGACATTGGGTGCATTCCAAAGTTAGTATTATACGTACTCCTTTAGTTTTTGCCATTTTGCAGGTTGATATTTATAAATATATGTACTAAAAGATAATATAATAAAAATCGTATTAAAAAGCAAGGTTTCAAACAATAAAGTTATTGAAAAACCGCATTTAATCTATAATAACGTTATCGATATTAAGTAGACTTTTTCACATTATTTTGCTGCCCTAATCATTTTTAATCTTAAATAAATTATGTCTAAAAAATTATTTGTCTCGACGATCCCAAATTTTTCTGAAACTAATATAAATAGTTTCTGTTGGTTTCTCGAAAATGGGTTATCTGTAGAATTAAGAAAATTTTCTTCCTCTTTTCATTACTTGACAAATCAGTTAGCAATAGACGTACGAGTATATAGTGATGAGTTTATTCTACAAAAACCAGCTTGCTCACCTAATCAATGCAAAAATTACGATTTAAGCTACTCGATTCGGCTTTATGTACCAGTTGAACGGATTATTAAAAAAACCAATACAATAAAAGGTCTATTAATATTTTTTGGAGAAATTCCATTAATGACGGATAATGGGACATTTATAATAAATGGTTGTGAACGAGTTATTATAAATCAAATCATACGTCGGCCGGGTATCTATTTTCAATGGGAGGGTCTAAAAAAACTTTTATACAGCGCTACTTTAATCTCCAATCGGGGTTCTTGGTTAAAATTTGAATGTTGTCCTGGAACGGAAAATGTTTCTATCCGTTTAAATAAAGCTACATCAATTAATCTTTATCGATTATTAGCAATATATGGTGCACAAGATATTCCGACACGCATTAAATTTTGTAAGTCGCGAAAAGCACAAATTCCGAGTATTAAACAGCATTTAAATTACGAAAAAAGTGAATTACTAAGTAAAACAGTATCCCGTAATTTTTTGGCAAGTAAAGATAAGGATTCAAATTTAGTCAAAAATTACTTAAATAGTGATAATATTTTCTTTCAAATATTTAACGATAAAATTTACAATCTCGGGCTAAGTGGTCGAAAAAAATTAAATCAGAAATTGGGTTTATCCATTTCATCACACATCACACGTGTCACTATTGAGGATATAATTAGTATTTCTAATTATTTAATTGGATTACACCATAATGTTGGTGAGCTTGACGATATAGATAATTTAAAAAATCGTCGGGTACGGTCGGTAGGCGAATTAATCCAAGTGCAATTTAATATTGGTTTAAATCGATTGGAAAAATCAATAAGGGAGAGGCTTATAGTCTCAAATCAAGCAATAGAGGATAAAATTGTAACTTTAATTAACCCAAAACCTGTAGTGGCGGCCCTTAAGGAATTTTTTGGTTCCAGTCAATTATCACAATTTATGGATCAAACTAATCCTATTGCAAGTTTAACACATAAACGACGGGTTAGTAGTCTTGGTCCTGGTGGATTAAATCGAGATCGATTATCATTGGCTGTACGTGATATTCACCCTAGCCATTATGGTCGAATTTGTCCAATAGAAACACCAGAAGGACAAAATGCGGGTTTATTAGTATCATTTGCGTGTTATGCTCGTGTAAACGAAAGTGGCTGTTTAGAGACTCCTTTTTTTAAAATAAAAGGTGGAAATATCCTAAATTCACAGATACCTCTTTATTTAACAACGGAAGAAGAAGAAAAAATTCCTATTGCTGCGGCAGATGCGATTTTAAACAATCGAACAGAACAACACTCGCAAAATGAATTAGTTCCTATTCGACAAAAAAATGAATTTAATTTATTGTCTTTAAATAATGTAAAATTAGTTTCGGTTTCACCAATTCAAAATTTTTCAATAGCAACCGCATTAATACCATTTTTAGAACACGATGACGCTAATCGTGCATTAATGGGTTCAAATATGCAGCGGCAATCTGTGCCACTTCTATACCCACGTCGGCCGATTATAGGAACAGGATTAGAACAGCAACTTGCAACAGACTCTGGAGCAGTTATTGTTAATAAATTTAACGGAAAAGTAAAGTATGTTTCTTCTTGGACCATCTCAATTGAAACAGAAAAAAATGAGACAATTAATTACAATCTTCAAAAATTTATTCGTTCAAACCAAGCCACTTGCATAAATCAACGCCCACTTGTTTGGCCCCATGAAATTGTTCATTCCGGTCAAGTTATTGGTGATGGGCCTAGTACATGTGAAGGTGAATTGGCACTTGGACAAAATCTTTTAGTTGCGTATATGCCGTGGGAAGGTTATAATTATGAAGACGCGATTCTGATTAATGATCGGGTAATCAAAGATGACTTATTTACATCCGTGCATATTGAAAAATTTGATTTAGAAGTTCGGCAAACAACGTTCGGAGTTGAAAAAATAACGCGTGATATACCCAACAATGGTAATGAATCGCTAAAAAATTTGGATTATAATGGTATTATTCAGACCGGCTGTTTTGTCACGTCAGGAGATCTTTTAGTTGGTAAAGTAACTCCTAAAATGGAGATGGATCAATTGCCTGAAGGTCGTTTGTTGCGGGCAATCTTTGGTGAAAAAAGTAAAAATGGTTACGATAGTTCTTTACGTGTACCGAAAGGAATAAAGGGCCGTGTTATAAATATTCGAATTTTTCGAAACCGCCCTGATTATGAATTTGGGCAGGAAGATATTTCTTTAGTTCGAATTTTTATTGCTTTACGACGAAAAATTAAAATTGGCGATAAGATTGCAGGTCGACACGGTAATAAAGGCATTATTTCACGTATTATTCCATGTCAGGATATGCCTTTTTTACCAAACGGGGTACCCGTTGATATCTTATTAAATCCATTAGGTGTACCTTCTAGAATGAATGTTGGTCAATTATTTGAATGTTTGTTGGGATTAGCTGGCTCAAAGTTGAAACGAAGATTCAAAATTCGCCCTTTCGATGAAATGTATGGGAGTGAAATTTCCCGAAAGCTTATAAATTTTCATCTTGAAAAAGCAGCAAAAACAAGCAATGAGTCTTGGCTTTTTAACCAATCTTCACCAGGGCGCATATTACTTCGAGATGGAAGGACCGGTTTACTATTTGATAATCCAGTGTTAGTTGGTCAAGCTTATATGTTAAAACTAATTCATCAAGTAGACGATAAAATGCATGCTCGAGCAACAGGACCTTATTCACTAATTACACAACAACCTTTAGGGGGTAAATCAAGGCACGGTGGTCAAAGATTTGGTGAAATGGAAGTGTGGGCTTTACAGGCATTTGGTTGCGCTTACACTCTTCAGGAATTATTGACTTTAAAATCGGATGATATGGAAGGTCGTAATGAAGTTTTAAATGCGATAGTTAAAGGTTTACAGGTTCCAAAACCGGGTATTCCTGAATCTTTTAAAGTTTTAATACGAGAGTTACATTCTTTAGGTTTAGATATTGCCTTTTATAAAATGTCTCAGGCTCCACGTAATTTTAAAAATGAAAGAGAAATTGATTTACTTCGAGAGTATGAAAAAAATGTTAACAAGTCTAGACTCGTACATAAAAATATAACTACTCATTAATAAAATAAATTTTAAATTCGAATGATAAAAACGGATCAGGATTTTGATTATATTAAAATTAATTTAGCTTCTCCAAAACGTATTAAAAGTTGGGCTAAATCATTACATCGCATAAACCCGAATGCTGGTGAAGTTACAAAATCGGAAACTATTAATTATCGAACATTTAAACCAGAAATGGGTGGTTTATTTTGTGAAAGAATTTTTGGTCCTGTTAAAAGTTGGGAATGCCATTGCGGTAAGTATCGAAGAGTTAGACAAGAAGTTTTAATTTGTGAGCGGTGTGGTGTTGAAATAACAGAAGCGCGTGTTCGTCGTCATAGAATGGGCTATATACAATTAGATACACCTGTCGCCCATATATGGTTTGTAAAAGGATTTCCAAGTTATATCTCTTTAATGCTAGGGATTAAACGCCGTCAATTAAATGAAGTCATTTATTTTAATGAAGTCAATTTTAGAAATTTCGAGGATAATCTTCTTATATTATTAAACATAGTTTATCGTAATAAACAACCGAAATTAGGTGCCGAATTAATTTTTGATTTATTAGATGGCCTGGATTTAAAAAAAACAGCACATCATTCTCGTGATATTTATAGCACAGCGCCGGCTGCGAAGCGTAAAAATATCATGAAAAGAATTCGTATTTTAGAAAATTTCATTGCCACTGATTCCAACCCAACCTGGATGTTATTAACTATTATTCCTGTACTGCCTCCTGGGTTACGACCAATGGTCCAATTGGAAGGTGGGAGGTTTGCTACTTCAGACTTGAACGAATTATATCGGCGTGTTATTAATAGAAGTAATCGTTTAAAACGTTTTTTCGACATTTATGCTCCGGAAATTATTATTAGAAATGAAAAACGGATGCTTCAGGAGGCAGTCGACGCTTTAATTGATAATGGCCGACGCGAAAAAAAAGCGGTAGGATTAAATAGCCGACCACTCAAATCATTATCTGATATTTTATCTGGAAAACAAGGTCGATTTCGTCAAAATCTACTGGGAAAAAGAGTAGATTATTCTGGAAGATCGGTTATTGTAGTTGGTCCGGAATTAAAATTAAATCAGTGCGGTTTACCTTATGAAATGGCTTGTGAATTATTTCAGCCTTTTGTAATTCAACGTTTATTAAAATTGGGCTACGCTAGTAATATGAAGACTGCGAAACGCTTAGTAAGCGAAAAAAATATAAGGGTTTGGGACACATTAAAGATCGTACTTGCAGGATTTCCGATTTTCTTAAACCGGGCCCCGACTTTGCACCGATTAGGTATTCAAGCTTTTGAGCCAATTATTGTTGACGGAAATGCCATAAAATTACATCCTTTGGTCTGTCCTGCATTTAACGCGGATTTTGATGGTGATCAAATGGCCGTCCATATACCTTTATCTTTGATGGCTCAAGCAGAATCCTACTTATTAATGCTTAGTCCAAACAATTTTATTTCTCCAGCAACAGGAGAACCAATTGTTTTACCTAGCCAAGATATGGTCTTAGGCGCCCATTATCTAACGGCTCAAAATCAACTTGCGTTAGTTGGTAACTACCACTATTTTGCAAATATGGCTGATGTTACACTCGCTTATAATTGCAATAAAGTAGAATTACATACATCGATTTGGTTACGTTTTAACGGAAAAATTAAAACTTCGGAAACAGCATTGTTAATTAAAAAAATTAAATTATCCGACTGTTCTACAATCGAAATATATCATAATTATCAAATCCGATATGATTCTAATAAAAAATTATTAACACAATATATTTTAACAACACCCGGCCGAGTTTTATTTAATCAATTAATTCATTCTTTAGAATATGAGTAAACAAACTTTTCACAATAAAACTATTAATAAAACGGAATTAAAAGCTATCATACAAGCAACATTTGAATCTTATAGTTTAATAAAAGCCACAAAACTTGTGGAAGATTTCAAAAAATCTGGCTTCTATTTCGCGACAAAGGCCGGTATATCTATTAGTATTGAAGATTTAAAAGTTCCACCCACTAAAAACTCGTTAGTTTTAGAAAAAAATGAGGAGATTAAATTAGCGTACTTTCATGAAAAACGTGGAAATATAAACGAAGTTGAACGCTTCCAAAAAGTAATTGATACATGGTACAGTACAAGTGATTTATTAAAAAATCAATTAGTTGAATTTTTTAAATCAACTGACCCACTAAACCCGGTCTATATGATGGCATTTTCTGGTGCCCGGGGCAATCTGTCTCAAGTCCGTCAATTAATTGGAATGCGTGGATTAATGTCCGACCCCAATGGAGAAATTATTGACTTGCCAATTAAAGCGAATTTCCGCGAGGGTTTAACTATCACCGACTATCTCATTTCTGCCTACGGTGCTAGGAAAGGTATTGTTGATACAGCGTTAAAAACTGCAGATTCCGGTTATTTAACGAGAAGACTTGTTGACGTAACACAACACGTAATCATTCGGGAACGGGATTGCAAGACGCGAAACGGTATTCGGCTAATATATAATCCTAAACGCACAAAAATTGAAAACTTTGTTGGACGAACTTTAGCTAAACCAATTTTTCAAAAAGAAGAATCAAGAATCTTAGTTGAGGCTGACGTAATTTTAACTTCTAAGCATTTTAATAAGATTGATTTTCCAACAGATTTGATTTTACGTTCACCATTAATATGTGAATCAAGCCGTTCAATTTGTCAGAAATGCTATGGCTGGAATCTTGCACAAGGTACACTTGTTGAATTAGCAGATGCTATTGGTATAATTGCGGCTCAATCCATAGGGGAACCAGGTACTCAGTTGACAATGAGAACTTTTCACACTGGTGGTGTTTTTACGGGTGAAAGTACAAATCGACTTCTGAGCGAGTTTAATGGCAAAGTTTTATTCGCTGAAAAATTAAAAACAGAAATTGCAAGAACGATATATGGAGAAATCGTCTTAAAAGCAATTAATGAAAGTCATCTTTTTATTTTAACATCTCAGTCACAACTCATAAAAATTACAATTAAAGAGGATATGTTAATTTATGCCCAAAATAATAGTTATATAAAAAAGGGCAGTCTTATAGCTGAAATTCCCAATGTTAACAAGCACTCAAATATTTATACGAAAAATGTGACGAGTCACGTCTCTGGTGAAGTTCAGTTTCAAAATTTAAAGAATAGTAAAATTAAAACGCTAGTAAATAGTGGTTTAATTTGGATTGCGACGGGACAAGTTTATGATTTAAGACCGAACATGTTAATAAAAACATTTGATTCAACAATCATAAAAAATAATACATTTGCCCAAACTAAGTTGATAACACCAACAAATGGGTTAATAAAAATTTCCGATCAAAATTCTATTTTAGAATTATCTTTAATAAATCGATTTACGCTCTTCCCATCTCATTCTTTGTATCAGCATAATCAAGAAATAATTTTTTATCGTAACAAAAAATCTACCTTTCACATAGATTCAAAATCGAACAACTCTAACTTAGGAATTCAAAAAACGAAAAAGTATGCTTTACCCTTACCATATCAATTTTTTTGTGTGGAATCCTCTAGAATTTCAAATAAATTGAATTTCAAAACTTATCTCATAAATCCAAAATACCCCGATCATTTCATACTTGAACACTCTTTACTTTTCAAATTACAAAAAGGCAAAGTGATTGTACCTTATCTGCATGAAACGTTAGTTTTTCCCGGAGAATTGGTTAATTCTTCTTTTAGAATTCTAAAATTAAGCTATTGTGAGTGCATCGATTTTTGTGATTCTGTGTTAACTTTTCAAATTAATCCGTTATCGCAATGGGGCGTAGCAACGTCTCTTTATTGGACAAAAGGAAAAACTGAATTCAATTTAAGCGTTTTTGATAGCGAAATTATTTCATACACACAATTGAATAATGACAATGGCACATGGATTGCGAAAAATCGATCTTTTCTTCAAACCAGCCTAACTTTTTTAAACCATTGTACAAGCGTGAATTTCCAACTAATTCGAAAGGAAATGTTAGGTACTAGAACACAAAAAAGATTGTTTAGTTATTTTTTAATTCATAAAATCGTAACAAATTTGCCTGCGTCAGTAACAAAAACTTCTTATGCACCTAGTTCTTTTACGTATCATGTGGTTAAGAATCAATATATGGATTCTTATTCGACGATTGCTACTATTAATTGTATTGTCAAGAAAAAAACAAGAATTAAAGCTATAAAAACATTACGCCATCAACCAACTCGTCTTTTATTTACAACTACGGCAAATTATAAAAATTATTTTCGGCTTAATAAGTCAATAATACATAATTCCAAATTTATAGTAATTGGCGATGAAATTAGATCAGATAAATTTGCAGCTTACTCAGGATATAATACTTCTTTCCAGAAACAAGCAACAAAGAATGATATAAAACTGCGTTTAAGTCTACCTTTCTTTATTTCTATAGGGACACAAATCTCTGTGCAACATGGATCGCTTATAAATGAAGGTGAATCTCTTTGTCAACTATTATATAGTCGTATAATTAGTAATGATATTGTTGCGGGTTTACCCCGCATTGAAAATCTATTTGAAGCGAGAATGCAGAAAATGCCGGAACCAATAATAGAAAATCCTGGCATTGTAAAATACAAGCGTGACGGAGTAGGTATTGTCGTTTTAGAAAAACAAAAATCAAAGGGGTACGAGTATGATTTCTCTTTGAAGTTGAAAAAGGGAGAAATCGTGTTTGTGGGGCAACCTATGACCAATAATCCTCGTTGCCCGCATACTGTATTAAATGCTTATTTCAAATATTATTGTTCTTTTTATACAGCAAAACAAGCTGCATCGCTAAGTATCACAAATATTCAAACGTTGTTGTTGAGTCTTGTGCAGGAAGTATATAAATCACAAGGGATAGGTATTGCTGATAAACATATTGAAATTATAATACGTCAAATCACTTCTAAAGTAAAAATTTTGCGTTTTAATATGGGTACGTTTTTTATACCAACAGAATTTATGGAATTAGATCAAATAAATTACATAAATACAGCATTAAAAGGTGTTCAAAAGCCTTTAATTGAGTATCGTCCTACTTTGCTTGGAATCACTAAAGTTTCATTGATGACGGAAAGTTTTATATCTGCGGCAAGTTTTCAAGAAACAACGAGAATTTTAGCTCAAGCAGCGGTAGAGGGTCGAGTGGAATGGTTACGCGGTTTAAAAGAAAATGTAATTTTAGGTCGATTAATACCTGCCGGAACTGGATTTAACTCTTTCAATGGCACATCTTTACTAAATATTCGCTTAAAGGATTAATTTTTAAGCTAAACTATGATATATTAATTATATTAATTTTTGATAAAAATATATAAGCTTATGGCGGCCATCAAAATCGCCCAACTTTTGGAAGCCAGTGTTCATTTTGGACATAAAACTTCACACTGGAATCCAAAAATGTTTCCATATTTATATATGGAGAAAAACGGGATACATATTATTGATTTAGTACAAACAGCACAATTCCTTCGACAAGCTTGTGATTATACGCAGCTGGCGGCAAAACAGGGGAAAAGTTTTTTATTCGTTGGGACAAAACCCCAAGTGGCGGATGTCATAAAAGAAGAAGCTTTGCGCTCTAACTCTTTCTATATAAATCATCGTTGGTATGGAGGATTACTAACGAATTGGCGAACAGTTAGTGACCGGATTCGTACCTTATTAAGATTAGAAGAAGAAGAAAAAACAGTATTTGACACTTTACCCAAAAAAGAAGTCGTTAATCTGCGTAAACAATTACATAAACTACAAACGCAATTAAACGGGATAAAATCAATGCAAAAAATCCCAGATATTATTATTATTGTTGATCAAAATTATGAACTTACAGCTGTACGTGAGGCTATTAAACTTAATATTCCAATTATCTCTATAGCAGATAGTAATTGTGATCCAGAACTAATTGACATACCAATTCCAGGTAATGATGATGCCGTAAATTCTGTAAGGTTAATCATTAGTGCCTTAAGTGACAGTATTATACGAGGTCGAGCATAAAATTTAGGGGTGTTGTTTACTTACCCTATTTTATAAAAAATAGCGTATAATAATAGTATCCGTACTAATAATAAAAATACGGGTTATAGTAACTTATAATTTAAACGTATCCGGTTGTAAGTACTTATTTGTTTTAAAAAAGTAACCTATGAATCTTATAAATAGTTCAATACTTATAGCGGATGTAGAGATAGGGACCCATTATTACTGGAATGTTGGAGAACTAGTATTTCATGGCCAAGTGTTTATAGTGAGTTGGGTCGTAATCGGTTTATTACTATTATTTTCACTTTTAGGGGCAAGCAATCCAAAACGTATTCCAGAGAGTTGGCAAAATTTTATGGAAGCCACTGTTGAGTTCACGCAAGACATTGCTCGAAATCAAATCGGTGAGAATGCATACAAAAGCTGGTTACCCTTTGTAAGCACCTTATTTTTATTTATATTCGGATGTAACTGGGCAGGGGCAATTATCCCATGGAAGCTTATTTTATTACCAGAAGGTGAATTAGCCGCGCCGACAAATGATATAAATACTACAGTAGCTTTGGCTTTATTAACCTCATCTGCTTATTTTTATGCCGGGTTGCGTAAAAAAGGTTTAGGTTATTTTAAACGTTATCTAGAACCAACCCCCATTTTATTACCAATCAATATTCTTGAAGACTTTACAAAGCCTTTATCATTAAGTTTTCGGTTATTTGGTAACGTATTAGCCGACGAACTAACAATATCTGTATTAGTATTATTAGTACCATTAGTAATTCCGTTACCAATTATGGGATTAGGTATATTTGCTGGATCAGTCCAAGCTCTAATTTTTTCAACATTAGCAGCAGCTTATATTCACGAAGCCCTAGAATAAATTTCTTTTACCATTTATAGTTTAAATCATAAATATTAAATAATTTTACAAAAAAATTATGGATTCAATTATTGCAGCAGCATCAGTTATCGGAGCAGGTATTTCAGTTGGTTTCGCCGCTATTGGTCCAGGTATTGGACAAGGCACAGCAGCTGGTCAAGCGGTGGAAGGTATCGCGCGTCAACCAGAAGTTGAGAACAAAATACGTGGTACTTTATTATTAAGCCTAGCTTTCATGGAAGCTTTAACGATATACGGTTTAGTTGTTGCTTTAGCTCTTTTATTTGCTAATCCTTTTGTTGGCTAAACAGAAAATTCAATAAGGATAGAATTTATATTCTATTCCTTATTATTAATTTATTTTTGTTTATCATTTCTTATTTACCAACTGTAACCACACAACTAATGTTATATAACTTTTCTGAGATTTTCAGTTCGACTATTGGTGCTGGTGGGTTGTTCGATTTTAATGCAACGTTACCTTTTTTAGCCTTAGAGTTTTCAGTTTTAACGTTCGTCTTAAATATTATTTTATACAATCCTCTTCTTAATATAATTCGTGAACGGAATGACTATATTCTTTCAAACTTAACACAAGCGGCAACACTGGTTAATGAGACAAATGAAATAAAAAAGAAGTACGAAGCCGAAATTTCAGAAGCTCGTAAGATGGCTCAGGTTGAGGTTATTTTCTCTCAAAAAAAATACAAGGAAATCTTTGATTCTTTGGCGCAGAATGCACAGGCTCAATTTAACTGTACTGTAGTAGATTTTGATTCTCTTCTAAGTGTGAATAAAGAAACTGCGTTACGAAAATTGAAAGACGAGTTACAAATCGAACAGATTGGAACTTTAATTGAACAAAAAATTATTTCAGGTAAATAACTTTTATCCTGGATGATCTCTGTTTTATTTTCAAATTTATTAATATTAATAAAGAATAAAATCATGTTAATATGGAAAATTTAATCCTATTAAGTGAAAGCATACGTCTGAATACGGATATTTTCGAGACAAATGTTATAAATATAGCCATTTTACTAGCTCTTTTGGTTAATGTAGTTGGCGGTGCACTAAAAACATCAATGCTTGAGCGTAAAGAAAAAATTCTTGATACAGTGCAAGATGCGGAACAACGGCTTCAAGAAGCCTCGGAACGGTTATTAGAAGCTAAAACCCAGTTGAATCAATCAAGACTTGTTATTAACAAAATAGAAGAAGATAACCTATTGCTTATCGGGTCAATTGCTTTAGCTAATAGAAACCGTGCTTTAGCAGAAGTAGATCGTCAAGCCAATGCTACAGAATTAACTTTAGTTTATAAACAACAGCAAGTTCTACGTGAGATAAAAGATGAAGTTGCACAAGACGCTTTAAGTAAGGCTTTAAAGTTTTGTCGAGAGCAGTTAAAATTAGATACACAGATTCAATTAATTGATGATGCGATTGACGATATAGGAGGAAAGAAGTGGCAAGTAAAATTTTAGTTTCAAAAATAGCAGCACCCTATGCGGACGCTCTTTTAGAATTAGCAAAAGCGAAAGACTGTACTGATTTAATTGCATCTGATATTAGAGATTTCCTGGATTTATTTTCATCCGTACCAGAATTGGGAAAATTCCTTCGTAGTCCTGTTATTGATAAGAGTAAAAAGAAAGATCTTTTAAAAACAATAATGACATCGAAGCTAAATTTGATTACGTTAAATTTTTTGATGTTCTTAATTGATCGTAGACGTATTGTTTACTTTGAGACAATTGGAGGAAAATTTTTAGAGCTTGTGTGGAAATTAGAGGGTATAAAAACTGTTAATTTAGAAACAGTTATCCCATTAAGTTATGAACAAGAAGAAGAATTAATTAATAAATTGAAATCTGTTACTGGCTTTAAAGAAATTCAATTAGTTCGAAAAGTTAGTAAAGAGATACTGGGTGGAATGGTTATTCAAATTGATTCACAAGTAATTGATATGAGCCTAAAAGGAAAATTAAAGCAAATTGCAAATATTCTTGGCACCGATTTCGTAATTTAATAATTTAAAAATATAAACTAAAGAAAATTAAATTGATTATGGTTAGTATCCGTCCTGATGAAATTAGCAATATAATTCGTCAACAAATTGAAAGTTACGATCAAGAAATCAAAGTTGATACTATTGGTACTGTATTGCAAGTGGGTGATGGTATTGCACGCGTTTATGGTCTTGATAAAGTTATGGCCGGTGAATTAATCGAGTTTGATGATGGTACAATTGGTATTGCGTTAAATCTAGAGAATGATAATGTTGGTGCGGTTTTAATGGGCGACGGTCGTGACATTTTAGAAGGAAGTACTGTACGTGCGACAGGTAAAATTGCACAAATTTCTGTTTCTGATGAAATTCGAGGCCGGGTAGTAAACCCTTTAGCAATTCCTATTGACGGGAAAGGAGTATTATCCGAAGGTTCAATACGTTTAATTGAATACATGGCACCAGGCATTATTAGTCGAAAATCCGTATGTGAACCGTTACAGACGGGTATTACAGCAATTGATGCAATGATTCCAATTGGCCGCGGCCAACGTGAACTTATTATTGGTGACCGCCAAACAGGCAAATCTTCAATAGCATTAGATACAATTATTAATCAAAAATCGGAAGATGTTGTTTGTGTTTATGTTGCTATTGGGCAAAAAGCTTCATCAGTTGCACAAGCCGTTACTGTTCTAAAAGAGCGTGATGCCTTAGATTATACTATTATTGTTGCAGCAAATGCGAACGATCCAGCAACTTTACAGTATATTGCTCCTTATACTGGTGCTGCAATTGCTGAGCATTTCATGTACCAAGGTAAAGCAACTTTAGTAGTGTATGATGATTTAACAAAACAAGCTCAAGCTTATCGTCAAATGTCTCTGTTATTGCGTCGCCCACCGGGTCGCGAAGCTTATCCAGGAGATGTCTTCTATTTACATTCGCGATTATTAGAGCGAGCAGCTAAATTAAATGATGTTTTGGGTGGTGGAAGTATGACAGCATTACCGATTATTGAAACACAAGCTAATGATGTATCAGCTTATATCCCTACAAACGTGATTTCAATTACAGATGGACAAATATTTTTATCAGGAGATTTATTTAATTCAGGTATTCGACCTGCAATTAATGTAGGTATTTCCGTTTCACGTGTGGGTTCTGCGGCTCAAATTAAAGCAATGAAACAAGTGGCTGGAAAATTAAAACTAGAATTAGCACAGTTTGCTGAGCTTGAAGCTTTCTCACAGTTTGCCTCTGATCTAGACCAAGCGACTCAAAATCAACTTGCACGTGGGCAACGTCTACGTGAACTATTAAAACAAGCTCAAAACTCTCCAATTCCGGTTGAAGAACAAATAGCTGTTATATATAGCGGTATTAACGGATATATTGATGATATTAGTGTTAGTAAAGTTAAAATCTTTGCATTAGAACTTCGTGAGTACTTACGTACTTCAAAACCCGAGTACGCAGAGGAAATTAAGAAGACAAGTCGATTTGACCCCGCAACGGAAACAATAGTTAAGGAGGCTATCGCTACCGTTAAAGAGCGAATGTTAGCTGTATCTTAAAATTTATTTTTTAAAATAGACGTGTATATCATGCGGGCAATTTTTTCGAAACTTCCTTGTTATTTTATGATCGTCGCATAGTTAATATAACCCACCTCTTTAAAAATCAAAGAGGTGAAATTTTTTAATTCATTAAGTTTAGTATAAATTTAAAATTAATATGGATATTTTAAGCTTAGGTTATGCAGCATTAATGGCAATTTTTACTTTTTCTCTTTCACTAGTTGTCTGGGGTCGTAACGGATTTTAATTTTCTTATTAAATATATATATATATTATGGATGAAATTATTTCGACTGCGATAATCTGTTTTGGAATGACAATACTTGGATTATCGTTAGGATTCGCATTATTGAAGATTCAGGTAGGTTAAAAAAAGGATAACCGATTTTAGTTAAAATAGAAGTGTATACCTATATATAAACTAGTATATTTATTTTGTATTTTTCTATTACAGCTTGCCGAACGTTATGCGGACTTTTACACTTAATCCATAACGTTCTGAAATATTTAGACCCGTATCAAAAGTTGTTTTACTTTCAAAGTTCAAAAAAATAATAGGGTTACTAATCATTGCAAATAAATCCCCTTTTAATTTATTTGGATTTTAAAAATTACTTAATTAAAAATTTATTTTGCCTAATTTTTAAACACAATAATCCATTGATACAATTTCAATAATTTTCTAACTACTACGTCCTAAAAATTAAATATTTCCATTATAAATAAAAATTTTATTCCTATAATCCACAAATAAGATTTTTGTTCAGAGCTTTTTTTTGCTTTCAATTTAAATTTATTCTTGCTTTAAAGATAATTAGAGTATAATGCTTATTACAAACAAAAAGTTTAATACAGACACTAGCCATTTTATGTTATCTGATAATCAAATACTTTCAGCTTTAGTCCTTGCACTTGTAACATCTCTTTTAGCTATTCGTTTAGGATCTGCCCTTTATCAATAACATTACGTTATACAATTGGAGACAAAAAGTATCCACAAAAAATTTAGGTAAGTACGAATCGAGAGACCAATGTAATTTTGTTTTATATTATTAAGCTTGAGGAAGATGTTGAAAACATTCTTTCTCAATTATTTTCCCTATTTTATTATTCACAAAAACTTTCTGTATTCTAAAAGATATTCACGCATTTACTCTAAAAGATAACAACTTATGCAAATAGCCGAAAAAACTTCTCTACCAATTTTTCCATTTACAGCCATTGTCGGCCAAGAAGAAATGAAATTAGCACTACAGTTAAATGTTATTGATCCAAAAATTGGTGGTGTTATTATCATGGGGGATCGAGGAACTGGTAAATCTACTACAATTCGTGCAATTACAGATTTATTGCCTGAAATTGTAATTGCGAAAGACGATCCTTTTAATTCACATACAACAAACCCGGAATTAATGAGTGCAGGCGTTTTAGAAAAGTTTCAAAATAACGAAATTATTGAAACGGAACTAAAGAATGTTCCAATGGTTGATTTGCCATTAGGTGCTACAGAAGATCGGGTATGTGGAACAATTGACATTGAAAAAGCTTTAACAGAAGGTATTAAAGCTTTTGAACCTGGTTTATTAGCAAAAGCAAATCGTGGAATTTTATATGTAGATGAAGTGAACCTTTTAGATGATCACTTAGTAGATATTTTGCTTGATTCCGCAGCGTCGGGTTGGAATACGGTTGAACGTGAAGGTATTTCAGTACGTCATCCGGCTCGATTTGTCCTAGTTGGATCCGGAAATCCAGAAGAGGGTGAACTGCGTCCGCAACTTCTTGATAGATTTGGTATGCATGCAGAAATTCGAACAGTAAAAAATCCAGAATTGCGCGTTAGAATTGTTGAAGAGCGTACTGCTTTTGATCAAAATTCACAGGCTTGGATTAAAAAATATCAAAAAGAACAAGATGCGTTACGTTTAAAGTTAATTAGTGCCCAAAAGTTACTTCCAAGTGTGGAAATTTCCTATGATTATCGGGTTAAAATTTCTGAAGTTTGCAGTGAATTAGATGTAGATGGATTACGTGGTGATATTGTAGTAAATCGCGCTGCTCAGGCATATGCAGCATTAAACGGCCGTTCAAGTGTTGAGCTTGATGATATTAGTCAAATAATTGTTTTGTGTCTGCGTCATCGACTACGTAAAGATCCATTAGAATCAATTGATTCTGGTGCAAAAGTTCGAAAGGTTTTTAATTCTGTTTTTGAGATTTAATTGAAATGAGTCTAGTAGGATTTGAACCTACATTAGAAACTTAGAAGGTTTCTGTCCTAATCCTTTAGACGATAGACTCAAAACGAATACTTATGGTGAAATTATTTACGTTTTATATCGGTATATATTAAAATTTCGTGCCTAGTTTAAATTCGTGAAGCCATTGTTTAATTTAAAAGTTTAAACGTTTTTTTCTATGGTATTGAGATGAGGTGCATTTTTCGAAGAATCTTATATATGAACGCTTTACTAGTTCAGGAGAATGAAAGAATTAACTTCCGTTTAACTTAAATTAATAGGGTAAAATGTTTAATTTTCTATTCTACTTATGATTATACACTACTACATTTTATCATTGAATAATTTTAAGAACAAATTAGGATTCGATACGTTTTCATCTATTTCAATTAAGATTTAAACTTTTTAAAATAGCAATAGATTACCAGCTTGCTAGTTCAACACGCATACGATGTTATTATGTATGCGTACATAATTAATTAATTTTTTTTAGTTTAAAATATTTATAAAAACACAATTATTTAGTATAATCTAGTATCATAAAGTTCTTAATTTTTTACAAAAACAATAGTGGCTAAAAAAAGTATCATTCAACGGCAATTAAAACGCCAAAAGTTGTTTCAAAAATATAAGGCACAACGTGAAATAATTTTACAAGAATTAAAATTAGAATCTTCATTTTCAGAAAAATTGGCATTACAAAAAAGATTACAAAAAATGCCGCGAAATAGTATAAAAATTCGTTTACGTAACCGTTGTTGGAAAACTGGCCGCGGCCGAGCATTTTATCGTGATTTTGGGGTGTGTCGTCACGTCTTACGTGAAATGGCACATGAAGGACTGCTACCTGGTGTCATTAAATCAAGTTGGTAATAAAGAGAGTCTTATAGCATACTCTCTTTAAAATTTAAATTAACGATTCTGTATCTTGACCACGCCGGTATTGCAAATAGGCTGCAACAAATAGTCCTATGAGGCTTACGGCCATCATTCCTAATACTATCCCAAATAAAAGTGGTTCTACCATATAATTTATAAGTTTATAATTACAAGATTAATTATAAATTGAAATTTTTATAAAGACAATATTAAGCATTTAATTTTACATAATCTGTATAAAGTTATATTTAAAGATTCATAACGACATCATTAGTATTGTAGAAGTATTATTTGAAATATAATTATTTAACTTTTAATTGCGGCTTGAAACGTGTTGTTTAAGATAGCATATTGAGACAAAAATTTGACTGTGAAGATAACCTCTATCAATTTATCTTTTATAGGTCTTATCCGTATATCATATAATACACAACTATCTATTTACAGCTAATCGGATATATAAGTAAACAATAAGGTATGAAACAAAATGTACGCCGTAGACTCATCGATAAGGTTATAAAAGTAACAAACTTTTCGTTATTTGAATAATTGATAAAGCTTCTACAACTCAAATAGAAAATACTATTATCGTATAAACCTTATAGGAGAAACAAATGTCTCAATCTGTATCAGAACGTACACGAATCAAGAGCGAACGTTATGAATCTGGTGTAATTCCGTACGCAAAAATGGGATACTGGGATTCTAACTATACTATCAAAGCTACTGATCTTCTTGCATTATTCCGTATTACACCACAACCAGGTGTGGATCCTGTTGAAGCAGCCGCGGCTGTAGCTGGTGAGTCTTCAACTGCTACATGGACTGTTGTATGGACGGATTTATTAACAGCGTGCGATGTTTACCGTGCAAAAGCGTATCGAGTAGACCCAGTTCCTAGCGCAGCTGATCAATTCTTCGCGTATATTGCATATGAAGGTGATTTATTCGAGGAAGGTTCATTAGCTAACATGACTGCATCTATTATTGGTAATGTGTTTGGTTTCAAAGCTGTGAAAGCATTACGTTTAGAAGATATGCGTATTCCACACTCTTATTTAAAAACTTTCCAAGGACCCGCTACAGGTGTAATTGTAGAACGTGAACGATTAGATACTTTCGGACGTCCCCTTTTAGGTGCTACAGTTAAACCTAAATTAGGTTTATCGGGTAAAAATTATGGTCGTGTAGTTTTTGAAGGTTTAAAAGGTGGTTTAGACTTTTTAAAGGATGATGAAAATATTAACTCACAACCGTTCATGCGTTGGCGTGAGCGTTTCATCTATTGTATAGAAGGTATTAATCGTGCGGTTGCTGCAACAGGGGAAGTAAAAGGTTCTTATTTAAATATTACGGCTGCTACTATGGAAGAAATGTACGCCCGTGCAGAGTACGCTAAAGAGCTTGGTTCGGTTATTGTGATGATTGATTTAGTTATCGGTTACACAGCTATCCAAAGTATGGCAATTTGGGCCCGTGCCAACGACATGCTTTTACATTTACACCGTGCAGGTAATTCAACTTATGCACGTCAAAAGACACATGGTATTAACTTCCGTGTAATCTGTAAGTGGATGCGTATGGCCGGTGTTGATCATATTCACGCTGGTACAGTTGTAGGTAAATTGGAAGGTGATCCATTAATGGTTCAAGGTTTCTATGATACTTTGTTAAAAACTCATTTAAAGATTGATTTACCAAAAGGTATATTCTTTGATATGGATTGGGCAGGTTTACGCAAGTGTATGCCGGTTGCATCTGGAGGTATTCATTGTGGTCAAATGCATCAATTATTGAATTATTTAGGAGATGATGTTGTATTACAATTTGGTGGTGGTACAATTGGTCATCCTGATGGTATTCAAGCAGGTGCGACAGCTAACCGTGTTGCTTTAGAGGCAATGGTTTTAGCTCGTAACGAAGGTCGTAATTATGTAGAAGAAGGCCCACAGATTTTACGTGATACAGCAAAAATGTGTGGTCCATTACAGACGGCATTAGACCTATGGAAAGATATTAGTTTTAACTACGCATCTACTGATACAGCTGATTTCGCTGAAACAGCAACAGCTAACGTATAAGAAAAATTAAGTTTCAATTTAATTTATATAAAAATAAGGAGTATTGAAGAGTGAGAATTACACAAGGAGCTTTTTCATTTTTACCAGATTTAACTGATGAGCAGATAAGAAAGCAAGTTGATTACGCGCTTTCACGTGGTTGGGCGGTGAGTATAGAGTGGACTGATGATCCACACCCACGTAATACATACTGGGATATGTGGGGTTTACCGTTATTTGACTGTAAAGATTCTGCTGCAGTTCTTTTTGAGTTAAACGAGTGTCGTAAATTAAATCCTGATGGTTACATTAAGATTCAAGCTTTTGATGCAGGATTAGGAACAGAAAGTTGTGTTTTAGCATTCATTGCTTCTCGTCCATCAATTGAACCAGGTTTCTACCTTGCACGTACGGAAGGTGAGGGTCGATTCCAAAAATATGCGATTACTTCATATTCAGTAGCGGCTAAACCAGCTGGTACACGTTACTAATATTCAAAAACATAAAAACTTGTTTCTCTAAAGTTTATACTTTTACTAAAGCTAGTCAAAAATATTTTTCATTTTCGAGGTAAGAAAATGAAAAATATTCCCATCCTATCCCTAACTACTTAGGGATAGACACACATAAAAATATTAGATTGATCTATTATTAATTTCATTATAGAATAGACTGAAATCCAGAGTAAATTAATCATTTTCATTAATTTTATTTAGAATCTTCTTAATATATATATGACTACAATATTAACGAATAACCCAATAAATTTACGCGAAGAATACGAAAATACTGAAATTCAAAGTATTTTGGATATATTAGAGGCAGAGCTTATTGGTTTAAAGCCAGTAAAAACTCGAATTCGTGAAATTTCGGCACTTTTATTAGTTGACAAATTACGTCAAAAATTAGGGTTAAACAGTAGTAATCCTGGCTTACATATGTCTTTTACAGGTAGCCCCGGTACTGGAAAAACAACGGTCGCTTTGAAAATGGCAGACATTCTTTACAAGCTAAATTATTGTCGTAAAGGCCATCTTTTAACTGTCACACGGGATGATTTAGTCGGTCAGTACATTGGTCATACAGCACCAAAAACGAAAGAAGTACTGAAAAAAGCTATGGGCGGTGTTTTGTTCATTGATGAAGCTTATTACTTATACAAACCAGATAACGAACGCGATTATGGATCCGAAGCTATAGAAATATTGTTGCAAGTTATGGAAAATCAACGAGATGACTTGGTAATTATCTTTGCTGGTTATAAAGACAGAATGGATAAATTCTATGAATCAAATCCTGGTTTATCTTCTCGCATTACAAATCACGTTCATTTTCCAGACTATAGTCCGCCAGAATTGCTACAAATTGGTATTAATATGATTGAAGAACAACAATATCAATTAACGATAGATGCCGAACGTGCTTTAATGGATTATATTAAAGTTCGTATGGAACAACCACTTTTTGCGAATGCACGAAGTGTAAGAAATGCCTTAGATCGTGCTCGTATGCGACAGGCCAATCGAATTTTTGAAAGTAATGCTGGATTATTAACCAAATGTGACTTAGTGACTATACAAGCGGACGATATTTTACAAAGTCGCGTATTTGCATTAAGTTAAGCTAAGGCTACTGAAATAAAACTACTGAAAATATAGAATGGCGTTATTGATTATTGGAGCTACAGGAACACTTGGGCGTCAAATTGTTCGACAAGCCTTAAATAATGGGTATAATGTTCGTTGCTTAGTTAGAAATATTAGAAAAGCCAGATTTTTAATTGACTGGGGAGCTGAATTAATATATGGGGATTTGAGTGCTCCGGAAACTCTGCCAGAATCTTTCAAGGGTATAACAGCAGTTATTGACGCTTCGACTGGTCGTTCACTTGACAATTTAAATTTCAAAGATGTTGATTGGGATGGAAAAATTGCAGTGTTACAAGCAGCAAAAATTGCAAATGTAAAACGTTTTATCTTTTTTTCTATACTAAACGCAGATAAGAATAGCTATATTCCATTTATAAAATTTAAAGCAAATTTTGAGCATATCATAAAAAATTCCGGGGTTAATTATACAATTTTCCAATTGTCGGGATTTTTCCAGGGATTAATCGGACAATACGCATTACCTATATTAGAACAGCAACCAATTTATATAACAAAAGAGGCACTTTCATTTTCTTATATGGATACAGAAGATGTAACAACATTTTGTTTAAGAAGTTTAAATTTAAAATCAACAGAAAATAAAGTATTCACACTTGGCAATCCAAACGCAGTTCTCTCATCTGTAATTATCCAAATTTGTGAAAAGTTGTCAGGACAAAAAGCTATAACAAATAAGTTAGCCATTGTTGGCATTAAATTAGGACGTCAAATTACAAACTTTTTTCAGTGGACATGGAATATTGCAGATCGTTTATCATTTGTTGAGTTATTTTCCGGTTCCGAAGATTTTACTGTTAACTACAATTCATTACAAGAAACATTCAAAATTTTACCAAATGATTTATTAACAGTCGAAAATTATCTTCAACAATATTTTGAGCAAATCTTAACTAAATTAAAAGATTTAAATTACACTCAAGAACCCGTAACTAAACGTCGAGACCTAACTTTTTAGTATTTGTACTCAAATAATTGCGAAAATTTTATTTTGTGCATTATAATGTTTATTATAGTTATGAGATGAACTAGTATCTTAACGATATTAATTAATAAATAAAAAATAAAAAATCATGGTCGCGTTAAAAATTTTAGTTTACTGTTGTGTGATTTTCTTTAGTTCCTTATTTATTTTTGGTTTACTATCAAATGATCCGTCCCGAAACCCAAATCGTCGTGATTTATCATAAATAGCTGAAATATTTGGAGAATTAAAATAATTTGTTGTACACGCAGTATAGTAGGATATTATTTTACTGCGTTAGTTAATACTCGACAGAACATTATACAAATTGTATAGTATGTGCGTATAGGTAAAAAATTAAAGGAAAAATTTATATTTATGGTTACGGCAATAGGTATAGATTTAAATTATCTGCCAATTTCTAGGAATCCTTTGGTACGCGGGATTATCGAATTTCTAGCTGGAGCTTGCAATTCGTCCTGCTAATTGGATAAAATCTGAACGGAATGGAAATTTCCAATTTTCAACAGTTTTACTAGTTGTAGAATATCGCGATTGAACAGGAGTTAGGTCATCAAATCTGTATATACCGATCGATTTCATAAGTAAGGGTGATTAACTCAGCGGCAGAGTGTCTGCCTTACAAGCAGAAGGTCACTGGTTCGAATCCAGTATCACCCATATTTTTCAATCTATACTAATATGTATAGATTGAAAAAATAATTAATTTGATGATAAGCTATACTAGCCTTTTCTCAAAAACCATAAACGGAATGTTTTGAAAACATCTGGATTTTTAACTTTTGGGTCCTTCTTTAGCTTTCCAACATGGAAAATACATGTTTCGTGTAAAACTGGTATGTAAGGATAAATACCCATTGCGGCACAGGCTAGGCAGTATGTAATAAAGAATAAGAAAATCATTAAATAAGCCAGCATAATAGTTTCTTGCTCATAAGGACCAAGGCCTTCTGACTTCACCAAAATTTTAATGAAGAATGTCATATAAATGATAAGTAAGAAATGTAGCACAAAGTTATAACACCAGCAATATCGAACATGGTGTTTTATATACACTTTATTAACAGAACCAAACCACTTTGTGTCTGGGCCACGGCGTCGAATAAGGTGCCGAAAAATAAGTGAGGATATTATAACTCCTGTATAAGGGGTACTTTTGTACAAAAAGAATAGCCCAAGTAGGTAATTATGTCTTATATACTCTAAATTTGGAAATTCTGAAATAATCTCCGCCATAAAATAGCACATTGCTGATAATGGTAAAAGAACAGAGCACATTGCAAGTCCACGGTCGACCGCCGTTAGCCCGTACTGTTGTCGAGGTAATTTATACTTTGCTCGGAAAAGATCCTCAAGTTTATCGTAAACGAATAATGCACTAAAGAATACAACTAACTTAAGCCCTATTGTATTCCAGACCACGACTAAGATTGCTTCTGTATGTTCGATTTCGAATAAAATTGCTCTTATTACTATAAGAAGAGCTGTATAAGCTAACTTTATTGAGAACCAAGCTGCGGCAAAAGCTTTAATCGGTAATAGTAAAAGAATGCCTAAAATTTCAGTCATAATTCCTTTCAAATGAAAATGTTTAGTATATGTAAGTTACATTCTAATTATACGTAGACCCTGAAATGAAGTCAAGGGCGAACGCTTATTTTTTTCTATTAAAACGGGAAATTTGAATAAGTATGCAAAATAAGTAATCTTCTAACCAATATTTTATTCATTTATTATTGATAATTTAAAACCGAACGAACATTACGTTATCATTTTAATCTATTCACCGTGCTATCTTTAAATCAATAAACTGAACTGTGCTTATACTTGACATATTTCTATCATATTACCCCTTTGAATGGGAATTTAATTTTGCTTTAACTTAAGTCTCATTGAAGAAAAACTTGTAATTTAATTCGGTCTTATTTTATTGAAACGCAAAAACTCTGCTTTTGTTAATATCTGTGTATGTGAAGAAATATTCTTGTTTATTCGCGGAGTTAAAACAACTCCGCGAATTATTCATTGACTATGACTAAAAATGCGACTAATGTCCAAGATTAACCAAATTTTCCTGCAGTTGAAGCTATTACGAAAGCCGCGTATGTAAAAATATAACCTACTGCGAAATGCACTAAACCAACTAATCGAGCTTGAACAATTGATAAAGCAACTGGCTTATCACGCCAACGCACTAAATTTGCTAAAGGCGTTCGTTCATGTGCCCAAACTAAAGTTTCAATTAATTCCTGCCAATATCCCCGCCAAGAGATTAAAAACATAAAACCTGTTGCCCAAACTAAATGTGCAAATAAAAACATCCATGCCCACACAGATAGATTATTCATACCCATGGGATTATAACCATTTATTAATGGTGATGAATTTAGCCATAAATAGTCACGTAACCAACCCATTAAATAGTTCGACGATTCATTAAACTGGGCAGTGTTTCCTTGCCATAATGTAATATGTTTCCAGTGCCAGTAAAAAGTAACCCAGCCAATTGTGTTTAGCATCCAGAAAGTTGCTAAATAAAATGCATCCCACGCTGAAATATCACAAGTACCACCACGACCAGGGCCATCACATGGAAAACTATAACCAAAGTCTTTTTTATCTGGCATTAATTTTGAACCCCGTGCATCAAGAGCCCCTTTTACTAGAATTAACGTTGTTGTGTGTAATGCTAAGGCTATTGCATGATGTACTAAAAAATCACCCGGGCCAATAGTTAGAAATAAAGAATTCTTATCACTATTAATAGCTTCAGTCCAACCGGGTAACCATATTTGACTACTAGCTAAAGTTGCTGGGCTATCGGGCGATGATAGTAAAGTATTAAATCCATAAAGAGCTTTTCCAGATGCCCCTTGAATCCACTGAGCAAAAACAGGCTCCACTAAAATCTGTTTCTCCGGTTGACCAAAAGCAACTACCGTATCATTATGAATGTAAAGACCTAAAACATGAAACCCAAGGAATAAACTTACCCAACTTAAATGGGAAATAATCGCTTCTTTATGTTCTAACATACGCGCTAAAACATTATTTCCATTTAATATAGGATCATAATCACGAATAAAGAAAATTGCGCCATGTGCGAATGCACCTAACATTAAAAATCCTGCAATGTATTGATGATGGGTATATAAAGCAGCCTGTGTAACAAAATCTTTTGATATAAAAGCATAAGCTGGTAATGCGTACATATGTTGGGCCACAAGCGAGGTTGCTACACCTAAGCTAGCTAAAGCTAAGCCTAATTGCATATGTAAAGAGTTTGTAATCGTTTCAAATAGGCCCATATGTCCAGATCCTAATCGATTCTCAGGTTCACGATGCGCTTCTAAGATTTGTTTTAAACTATGTCCAATACTAAAATTCGTACGATACATATGACCTGCAAAAACAAATATAACACCAATAGCTAAGTGATGGTGTGCAATATCCGTTAACCACATTGCTTGGGTTTGAGGATGGAAACCCCCTACAAAAGTTAAAATTGCGGTCCCAGCACCTGTACTTGTGTTAAAAATTTGTTGTGATGTATCGGGATTTTCCGCATAAACGGACCAATTCCCATTGAAGAAAGGTTGTAGACCAGCTGGATGCGGTAAAGTTGTTAAAAGATTATCCCATCCTACTCTAATACCTCGTGAGGCAGGAATTGCCACATGAACTAAATGTCCGGTCCATGCTATTGAGCTGAAACCAAATAAAACGGATAGGTGATGGTTTAAGCGAGATTCATTATTTTTAAACCAAGATAAAGTAGGTCGGAACTTTGGTTGTAAATGTAACCAACCAGCATAAAGTAATAAAGCAGAAAGACCTATTAAAAACAACGAACCAACGTACAGTTGTGTATTAGTCCGCATACCTATTGTATACCACCAGTGGTACACGCCCGAATAACAAATATTACCCGGATAAGTTAACCCACCCTTAGTAAAAGCTTTTAATGCCGGTTCACCAAAATGCGGATCCCAAATTGCGTGAGCAATGGGTTTTACCTTCAAAGGATTTTGAATCCATTGCTCAAAATTTCCTTGCCACGCAACATGAAATAAATTACCAGAGGTCCACAAGAAAATTACTGCTAAATGACCAAAATGAGAAGCAAATATCTTTTGATATAAACTTTCTTCTGTCATATTATCATGTGCCTCAAGGTCATGAGCAGTTGCGATACCATACCAAATACGTCTTGTTGCCGGGTCTTGAGCTAATGCTTGACTAAATTTTGGGAATTTTGTTGCCATAATATTTTATATCGTTAATAGTTTATTATCCAACGGATATAATTCGGGCGTGGAAAAATGCCCACGTTGTACCAATACCGCCTAAAAGATATTGTGCTAAACCAACAGCACGTCCTTGAGTAATACTTAATGCACGAGGTTGAATTGCAGGAGCAAAATTCAATTTGTTATGTGCCCATAAAACTGATTCAATTAATTCTTGCCAATAACCACGTCCACTAAATAAAAACATTAAACTAAATGCCCATAACCAATGAGCGCCTAAAAAAATTAAACCATACGCAGATAAAGCAGAACCATATGATTGGATAACTTGAGAAGCTTGTGACCAAAGGAAATCTCGTAACCACCCATTAATAGTAATCGAACTTTGAGCAAAGTTACCACCCACAATGTGGGAAACACCACCGTCTGGACTGATAGTACCCCAAACATCTGATTGCATTTTCCAACTGAAATGGAAAATTACTACCGATATACAATTATACATCCAGAATAAACCTAAAAATACACTATCCCAAGCAGAAACTTGACAGGTACCACCACGACCCGGGCCGTCACAAGGGAAGCGGAAACCTAAATTAGCCTTATCAGGAATTAAACGTGAATTTCTAGCAAATAAGACCCCTTTAAATAGAATCAAAACCGTTACATGAATAGTAAACGCATGAATATGATGAACCATAAAATCCGCCGTACCCAATTTGATTGGCATCATTGCAATTTTTGATCCTACCGCTACGATATCACCACCAAAAGCATAACTTGCTGTTGTCAAGGCATTCGGTGCCGTCGTACCCGCAGCTAATGTGTGTGTATTCTGTACCCACTGAGCAAAAATAGGTTGTAATTGAATGGCCTTGTCTGAAAACATATCTTGTGGCCGACCTAATGCACGCATTGTGTCATTATGAATATACAACCCAAAGCTATGAAACCCTAAAAATATACAAACCCAATTTAAATGTGAAATAATAGCATCACGATGACGTAAAACACGATCTAATAAGTTGTTATAATTATTTGTCGGGTTGTAATCACGAACTAGAAAAATACCAGCGTGAGCCGCCGCCCCAACGATACAAAAAGCTCCAATCCACATATGATGTGTAAATAAGCATAATTGTGTTGGATAATCCGTTGCTAGATAAGGATATGGTGGCATCGCATACATGTGATGTGCTACAATAATTGTTAATGATCCCAACATAGCTAAATTGATAGCTAATTGAGCATGCCACGATGATGTTAAAATCTCATATAATCCAGTATGCCCTTCACCAGTGAAAGGTCCTTTATGAGCCTCTAAAATTTCTTGCATACTATGGCCAATACCGAAATTTGTTCGGTACATGTGACCCGCAAAAATAAAAAGCACCGAAATTGCTAAATGATGGTGAGCAATATCACTCAACCATAATCCACCCGTTACAGGGTTTAATCCACCTTTGAATGTTAAAAAATCAGAGTACTCACCCCAGTTCCCGCTAAAGAAAGGAACCAGTCCTTTTTCAAAACTAGGGTATAACTGTGAGATAAGCTGACGATTAAGTAAAAATTCGTGTGGTAGTGGAATTTCTTGAGGCGCAATTCCTGCATCTAATAATTTATTAATGGGTAAAGCTACATGAATTTGATGTCCTGCCCAAGATAAAGAACCAAGTCCTAATAAAACGGATAAATGGTGATTTAACATAGATTCCACATTTTGAAACCATTCTAACTTAGGAGCAGCCTTATGATAATGGAACCATCCAGCAAAAATCATTAAACCAGACATGACTAGACCACCGATAGCGGTCCAATAAAGTTCTATTTCACTTGTAATACCCTCGGCCCGCCAAATTTGGAAAAAACCAGAGGTAATTTGCACACCTTGGAAATTACCACCAACGTCAGCATTTAAAATTTCTTGACCTACAATTGGCCAAACAACCTGTGTACTAGGTTTTACGTTTGCTGGATTCGCTAACCAAGCGGAATAATTAGAGAAATATGCACCATGAAAATGCATACCACTAATCCAAAAGAAAATAATCGCCAATTGACCAAAATGAGCGCTAAATATCTTTCGGGAAATATCTTCTAAGGAATTTGTCTGACTATCAAAATCATGCGCATCGGCATGTAAGTTCCAAATCCACGTTGTTGTTTTTGGACCTTTGGCAAGCGTACGGGAAAAATGACCCGGTTTAGCCCATTTTTCAAAACTTGTATCAACTACATCACGATCAACTAAAACTTTTACCTTTTTGGTATCGCGTTCTTTAGCACTAACTGTCATAACTAACCTATTTTACAAACAACTAAAAAGTAGAAACGCCCATCTATTCCTAGAGTAGCCACAAGTGACTGGTCTCAAGACGAGTTTTCAAAATATATTATAAACAATAAATTCTATTTTGGCACGCTTTTTTTTAATTTTAATTTTAATTTTTTTTTAATCTCTCAGGTTAATAAGAACGTGAGAGAAACTTTTTTTTAATTAAGTTAAAATTATAATATTTTCAACGTCTATTTAACTACGTCAGTAGAAATTTTTCTTAGTACTTTTTTGGATAGAAATGTGGTTCATTCGTTAAATAGAATAAGTTGTTTAGAATAAAGCCGAAAAGAACATAATTTTGATGGATATCCTAAAAATATCGAACATATTCGGTATGTCACAGTTTATTTCAAAAAAATTGAAAAGTACTTGTAAAAAATTTGATACTGATTTTAAGTCGCTCCTATACAGTTTATTATGAACAAATGAGGTTCCAAATAGAAAAAATCACTGGAATTACCCTAAAGTCAAGTTGGCTTTTAATAAATATAGCATGTATAATAATATTACTATACTAACACAGTATAAGATTACATTAATTTTTTTCCCGGGTAATAACAGACATTAATTAACAAAAATTGAGGAGACCTTTATGTCAGGTGGTTCAACTGGTGAGCGCCCATTTTCCGATATTATAACGAGTGTGCGATATTGGATTATTCATAGTATTACAATACCTTCATTATTTATTTCCGGGTGGTTATTCATTGCAACTGGATTAGCTTACGATGTATTTGGTACACCCCGTCCAAATGAATATTTTTCCCAAGATCGTCAGCAAATTCCATTAGTGAATGATCGTTTTAGTGCGAAACAGGAACTAGAAGACTTAACAAAAGGCTTATAGTATATACGTAATAGGAAATTTTGTAATATAATTATGATTAAAATTTTAAATCAGCCAGTTGCTTATCCAATCTTCACATTTAGGTGGTTAGCTATTCATGGTTTAGCCGTACCAACAGTATTCTTCTTGGGTGCGATTACTTCAATGCAATTTATTCAAAGATAGGAGACAATTAAAGTGACAGGACCGAATCCAAATAAACAACCGGTAGAGTTAAACCGAACATCACTATATTTTGGTTTGCTTTTAATATTTGTATTGGCTGTATTATTTTCAAGCTACTTTTTCAATTAAAAATCTGGAGGTATTAAAATGGCAAGTACAGGTCGAATTCCATTATGGATAATAGCACTAGTAGGCGGTTTCGCGGCTATCACGGTATTATGCCTATTTATTTATGGATCATACTCAGGTATCGGATCTTCCCTATAACTAAGAATAAAACTGGGAGTCCATAATATGGTAAGCAAGGGGCTTACCATTTCGGGGATCAATTGACATAAATTACATTTTTATATAATATTAGGTTTAAAGATGGGCCGGTGCCCGAGGGGTTAAAGGGGGCGGATTGTAAATCCGTTGGCATTGCCTACGTTGGTTCAAATCCAACTCGGCCCAATATTTAAATTATGAAACACTAATGCTAGTATTTTTTAGAACACCGATCATTTGGGAATTACTTTTGCCAGGTGCAACCATAGGGTAACAATTTTCGTCTTTAGTAATTTGACAATCAATAATACAAGGCCCAGGCATAAAAAGAGCGTCTAGTAACTTTAATTTAATATTTTCACTTTCATCAGGAGTGATAATCTTACCAGTAATTCCATAGGCATTGGCTAATTCAACAAAGTTTGGCATACCAACTTGCATACTAGAATGAGAATACCGTTCTCCATAAAAAGATTGTTGCCACTGACGGACCATACCCTGCCATTTATTATTTAACAAAATAATTTTTATAGGTAATTTATACTGGGAAATCGTACCAAGTTCTTGAATATTCATTTGAATGCTCGCGTCTCCTGTAATGCAAATGACTAATTCCTCAGGAAAAGCTATTTGATTTCCAATAGCAGCTGGAAGACCGTAACCCATTGTTCCTAGACCAGCACTAGATGACCACTTACGTGGCTGGCATTTTAAAAACTGTGCGGACCACATTTGATGCTGCCCAACATCTGTTGTGAAGAGCGCGGTCGGTGCAATTTGACTTATTGTGCTTAAAATTTTTTGCGGCGACAAAATATTAGACTCATTTGGAATTAATAACGGATATTTTTGTTGCCATTTAATTATCCGCTGACACCATGTGAAAGTTTGCTCTGATGAGGGACCCTCCTTTCGATTTTTCACCATTTTTACTAACTCACCGAGAATTTTTTTCACATCCCCAACTAAGGAATGAGTCGGCCGGCGATTTTTTCCAACCTCGGCTGGATCAATATCCATGTGAATGACTTGAGCGTTAACAGCAAATTCATCAAGTTTACCTGTTACACGATCATCAAAACGAGCACCAATAGCCAATAATAAATCACATTCGCTAACCGAAAAATTAGCATACGCTGTTCCATGCATGCCTAACATACCAAGAGCTAACACCTCAGTTTCAGCAAACGCTCCTTTACCCATTAATGTCGTCGTAACTGGAATTTGAAAGTAATCTGATAACATGGCTAGTTCTCGATTGGCATTACTAGCGATTGCTCCACCGCCAACATACATCAAAGGTTGTGAGGCTTGTGCTATTGTATCTAAAATCTGGTTTAATTTTTTTTTTGTACTCCTATAAGAAAACCGAAAGCCTTTCGAATGAAAAATATGATTCGAACTAACAGTTGTATAATTTGCAAATTCTTCTAACCCAACGTCTTTTGGAATATCTATCAAGACTGGACCAGGACGCCCATTTCGGGCAATGTAAAATGCTTCGCTAACAATTTTACTAATTTTCTGAACATCCCGAACTATATAGGAATGTTTGACAATTGGTAAAGTTATACCGAAAATATCCGTTTCTTGAAAGGCATCCGTCCCAATAAACGCACGGCCAACTTGACCAGTAATAATTACTAAAGGGATCGAATCCATTTGAGCTGTTGCAATGCCAGTTACTAGGTTAGTTGCACCTGGCCCAGAAGTAGCAAAACAAACACCCACTCTTCCAGTTACGCGTGCATATCCGTCAGCCGCATGAACTGCTCCTTGTTCATGACGAACCAATATATGCTGAATGAGATTTTTTTGCTCCCATTTATATAATTCATCATAAATAGGTAATATGGCCCCGCCTGGATACCCAAAAATGTGTTTGGTTCCATTTCGGACCAAACTGTCTAATAACGGAAAAGATCCTTGTTTTTTCATAATCTAGTTAGCTTGCCTTTTTAATTTAATTATTTTATTATAAATTAAGCATATTTAGTAAAGTTATACTTATAAACAAAATTATCACAATACTTCCAATTAATAACACCACAATACCCGATTTTGTTCGTAACAAATTTCTAAAAGGTCGAATTAAAATTAAAATTAAACCAAATACTGAGCTAGCAAAAAATCGTGGGTAGCGCGAAATATTTTCCCAAAAATTTAACATAGTAGATTAGATAGATTTTAGAATAAAAATAAAAATGAATTTTTACGAGAGTTAAAAAATCAGTTAGCTAATAATATTTTAAAGACTATTTAAAAACGCTTTTTGGCACTTTATTAAAAATTGTATCACTAACCGGGGTTTTTGAAAAAATTTTGTATACACTAGAAATTTTTATAATTACAATCTTAATTTAATATTATACCAGACCCGAACACCATAATTTTTTTATTCGTAGATAATTATAATCAAGTCCACAATCTAGGGAAAAAGATTTAAGTTAGAATTTTCGCTTAAAATACGTACCAACAAATTTTTAACAAAAGTCATTTTGATACTTAATTAATTTTACAGTTAAAAAATTGATAACTGCTCTTCTTTTTTTTATCAATCTCGATATTTTTTTATTTTATTATAGTTTTTAATTTTTACGGTCTGAAAAACGCTATTTTATTAAAAATATATTATAAAAAATTAATAAGGATTGTATGTAAACAGATTAAGTCAGTATTACTTAATCTGTTTCGAAAAGATTTTTAGTAATATATTTTACCACCACCCCATTTTTCAGCCACAATTTTCGGCTGTAATAAAATATGCCCTGCAATGGCATATAAATCGTCTTCGGTCAAAGAACGCATTTTAGGGAAGATGTCCGCACTTAAAATACTAGGATGAATTTCTGCAATTGACTCTAAACCATCATAGGACGTCGGATTTTTCATATAATCAATCAGACCCGCAATATTATCACGAGCGGGAGTTGCGTTGGATAATGCCTCAACATCTAAACCAATATTGGGATTTGTTTTAGTGATACCACCAGTATGACAAATACTACAAGTAGCATTAAATAAACGTTTTCCACGCTTAACCTGTTCTGGTGTTAAAACCACTGTTTTACCACTTCCATCTAAAGCAATTGTTCGTGATGCTTCATCTAATTCAATGGCAAATGTACATGCCGGGTTGATTAAAGCAATACAAGAAAGGCTAAATATAAAAGATTTTAAATAGACACGTAACATAATCGGCAATTTTAAGTTCTAAATAAAGAGATTCAAAAAAAAATTTGAATTAAAAGAATGATAATAAGTTTATAATATTTCGAAAATATGTTTATTCACGAGCAATTCGGTCATTAGTACTAACAATAACCAATGCTAACACTATTGCACCTAATACAACGGCTCCCGCTAATAAACTAAAAATAAAGTTTGATAAAGATGGTGTCATTTTTATGATTTATTAATTAAATTAAAACCGATTACCTAAAGAATCAACTATAGCAATTCGTACTAATATATGTTCTGCCCGTTCCAATATAGCGAATGTAAAGAATATAGAAAGATCCCATCCGAATATATTTGGAAGCACGCCTTGCAAACTTTTAACGAGCCAACCTGACATTTCATAAAGGGTTTGAAACCAACGGCCGTCATAAGGATTTACAGTACCAAACATTTGTAGTGTAAATCGCAAGCTAACCAATATATTGTAGTATCTTATTGCGTCGACAAGACACCAACGAAAGTAAGCTATCCAATAAGCCTGCAACGTTGTAGGAAATTCCCAAATGGCGTATCTATTCAAAAACCATATTTCGACACCTTGTTGTGTATAATAACACTGGACGCGGTCCATCTTTTCAAAATATGTTTCCATATACGGATCTATCAGATGATTCATACTTTCACCTACATATCCCCAATCAGGAATGTAGTTAAATGGATTTAAATCCATGATTTATTCCTCCCCTCATTAATAAAAACCAATTTATGTCCCAAACGTCGTCCAATCCACATCTAAATTTTCAATAATTAATGATGAATTATATATTTGTAAAATAATTACTAAAAACACTAAAAAAAGTGCCATTACGAATCCCATTAAAGGTGTTGTTCCCCAACCTGGTGCAACACGTCCGTATTCTGAATTTAAAGGACGTAATAGCTCTCCTAATCTAGTTCTTAAAGCCATAATTATGTTCTTAATGTAAAATATATTTTATAACTACTTAGTAAACACTATTATACATAACATTATCATTAAATTCTAAACAAATTAATACTTTAAAACAAAACTATGGATATTTCGTCAATTTTGGTCATTTTTATAGCAAATTTACTACTGGGTATAACAGTCTATTCAATATATTCCGCTTTCGGACCAAGTTCACAAAACTTACGTGACCCTTTCGAAGAACATGAAGATTAAAAAATTATAAATCCCTACCAATCGACTCCCTTCAAAAAAATGTTTGCCCTACTATAAACAAGATAGGGTAAATTCATCATTATTGGTTTGTTTTAAGGTATATTTTATTTTTTAATGATTCTTGGTGTTTCACGGAAGAAAACCGCAAAAAATAAAACCAATAATGTTCCTATCAATAAGAATGTATAAACAAGTGCTTCCATAAGTCTTTTTCTATAATGTTAATTTCTAATAAGTATTTAATATTAGAGCGAAAATTTAAATAGCGCCTTGTTTACGCGCCGTAGTGTCATCGCCTAGTTTTTGGAATGCACCGAATTCAACTTGTTCAGTAACTTCAGCGCCAATACCAGTGAAGACATCACGGAATAATGTACGTGAACCATGCCACAAATGACCAAAGAAAAATAATAAAGCAAGGTTTAAATGACCAAATGTATACCATCCACGAGGACTGCTACGGAAGACACCATCGGATTCTAAACTTGTTCGATCAAATTCAAATACTTCACCTAACTGTGACTTTCGTGCGAATTTTTTAACTGTTGGCGCGTCTTTAAATGATTGACCATTTAATTTTCCACCATAGAAATTCACGGATACACCAACCTGTTCAATACTATACTTTGATTCAGCCCTACGGAACGGAATATCCGCACGGATTACACCATCTTTATCAATTAAAATAACGGGGAATGTCTCGAAAAATGCTGGCATGCGACGGACCGTTAATTCACGCCCATCACGATCCTTAAACACAGGATGACCTAACCAAGCCTCAGCGATACCATCCCCCTTATTCATTGGACCCGATCGAAATAAGCCACCTTTCGCTGGATTATTACCAATATAATCATAAAAAGCTAATTTATCTGGAATACGGGACCACGCGTTACTCTCCGAAAGTCCTTCATTGATAGATCCTTCAATTTGACGTTCAATTTCTTGTTGAAAATAACCACTATCCCATTGATAACGCGTTGGACCAAACAATTCAATCGGCGTAGTCGCACAGCCATACCACATTGTTCCTGATGTGATGAAAGCAGCAAAAAATACAGCTGAAATACTACTTGATAAAACAGTCTCGATATTACCCATTCTTAGAGCACGGTATAAACGTTGCGGTGGTCGGACAGTTAAATGAAAAATACCAGCTAAAATACCAAAAGCCCCCGCGGCAATATGATGAGAAGCAACACCCCCAGGATTAAATGGATTAAAACCTTCTGGACCCCAAGCTGGTGCAACACCCGCAACTTTTCCAGTAACACCATAAGCATCAGAAACCCAAATCCCTGGTCCAAAAATACCAGTAACATGAAATGCACCAAAACCAAAACATAAGAGTCCTGATAATAATAAATGAATACCAAAAATTTTGGGTAAATCTATGGCTGGCTCACCTGTTCGCGGATCACGAAATATTTCTAAGTCCCAATAGACCCAATGCCAAATTGCGGCTAAGAAACATAATCCTGATAAAACAATATGCGTTAATGCAACACCTTCATAGCTCCAAATACCAGGAGATGATACACTTTCACCAGTAATACTCCAACCACCCCAAGAATCTGTAACACCTAGTCGTGTCATAAAAGGCATAACATACATACCTTGGCGCCACATAGGATTTAATACAGGATCGGAGGGATCAAAAATTGCTAGTTCATACAACGCCATTGAACCCGCCCAGCCAGCAACAAGTGCTGTATGCATTAGATGCACTGCAATTAAACGACCTGGGTCATTAAGGACAACTGTATGAACGCGATACCACGGTAAAGCCATTTATATATATCTTTTGTTTTTTATAATACTTTCTTGCAGGCAAAGAATATCAATTCTTCACATCGCGATCGAGCCTTAACCACTCCTAAATTATCTAATCATTCAAATACATTATACTGTAGAAGCACAACCACTTCTTTCTGGGGACTACGAGGCTATTTCAACTAAAACACCTGCAGGAATTGGAATTGTAAAAAAGGAATCAAACACATCGGCCATATTCTTTGGTGTATAGACATCTAGTAAACGTTTATACTCTGATACTTCAAAGTGTTCTCGAGATTTTTTATCAACGTGAGGCGAATTTAGAACACAATAATAATGCTTTGATGTGGGTAATCGAATAGGACCAGTAACTTTGCCACCTAGACTTTGTATTGAAGTCACAAGATTTGAACATGCTGTATTTAATAATCCAGAATCGAACGAATGCAATTTAATTCTTGTTACTGTATAAAGATTTACCTGTGCACTCAAATCAGTTGAACGCTCAGACATTTTCATTTTATTCATCTAACTAAGTAATAATTTTTGAAACAACACCAGCCCCAATAGTTCGACCACCTTCACGGATTGCAAAACGCATACCACCTTCCACAGCTATAGCAGAAATTAATTCAGCTGTCATTTTAATACGATCACCCGGCATTACCATTTCTACAGAAGTCCCATCATCTGCGGTAAATTGTTTAATATTACCAGTTACATCCGTTGTACGAACGTAAAATTGAGGACGATAACCAGTAAAAAATGGAGTATGGCGACCACCTTCTTCTTTTGTTAAAATATAAACTTCCGCTTCAAATTCAGTATGTGGTGTAATTGTTCCCTGTTTAGCTAAAACCATCCCCCTTTGAATCTCTGATTTTTGAATTCCACGTAATAACAACCCAACATTATCTCCAGCAAATCCCTCATCCAACGTCTTTTGAAACATTTCAATTCCAGTTACCGTTGTTTGACGTGTTTCACCTAGTCCAACAATTTCTACGTTTTCGCCGACTTTAACGATACCACGCTCAATTCGACCTGTTGCTACAGTACCACGACCAGTTATAGAGAATGCGTCTTCAATAGCCATTAGAAAAGTCTTTTCGATATCACGCTCTGGTGTTGGGATATACTCATCAACCGCGTCCATTAATGCATAAATCTTATCGATCCATTTATTTTCACCACGTGCACCATTACCACCTGAATTAAGTGCTTCAATTGCCATTAAAGCTGAACCAGATACGCAAGGAATATCATCCCCTGGAAAATCATAATTTGATAACAATTCTCGAACTTCTAATTCAACTAATTCTAGCAATTCCTCATCATCTACTTGATCTTCTTTATTTAAAAAGACGACAATATGAGGTACTCCTACTTGTTTAGATAGAAGAATATGTTCACGAGTTTGTGGCATAGGGCCATCAGCGGCCGAGCAAACTAAGATAGCACCATCCATTTGTGCTGCACCAGTTATCATATTTTTAACATAATCCGCATGACCTGGGCAATCAACATGGGCATAATGACGGTTCTCAGTCTCATACTCCACGTGGGCCGTATTTATAGTAATACCTCGTGCTCTTTCTTCAGGGGCGGCGTCAATATCCTCATAATTTTTTGCAACACCACCACTAGCAATGGCTAATGTCATTGTAATTGCAGCAGTCAATGTAGTTTTTCCATGATCCACATGCCCAATTGTTCCAATATTGATATGTGGTTTTGTGCGTTCAAATTTTTCGCGAGCCATTTTTTTTGCTTAATGATTTGATTATTTATGCTGAACTAAAAAGCGTAGTAAAAGAAAATTCAGAATTAAATAAAGAAATAACCAACCTTTAGTGTTATTTTTTAATAACGGAAATGCGCAAAAGCTTTATTAGCTTCCGCCATTTTATGTGTCTCTTGTTTTTTACGAATAGCTTCTCCTAAATTACTAGCCGCGTCAATTAATTCGTTTGCTAATTTTAATGCAATCGTTTTACCAGGACGATTTTTTGCAGCTTTTACAAGCCATTTTAGTGCTAAATTTGTTCTCCGAAAACTACTTACTTCCATCGGAACTTGGTAAGTAGCACCACCGAAACGACGCGCTTTTACTTCAACCTGCGGACTAACATTTTTCACAGCTTTTTCAAAAATTTCAATAGGATCCGCATTAAGACGATACGAAATTATGTCTAAAGCATCACACACGATATTTCGTGCTAATGTTTTTTTCCCATCTTTCAGTAATCGTGTTAATAACATGCTAATTAAGTAATTGTTATAAACTGGATCAGGAAACGGAAACCGCTTTTTAATAACTTTTCGTCTGGACATAAAAATATATTGAACAAGTAATTGTTTATAGGTATTAATTCTTAAATTTTAGATTTCTTTACACCATACTTTGATCGTCCTTGGGAGCGGTTCTTTACAGCACTGCTATCTAACGTTCCACGTATAATGTGATAACGAACCCCCGGCAAGTCTTTCACACGACCACCTCTAATTAATACAGAAGCATGCTCTTGCAGCTCATGACCGATTCCTGGAATGTAAGCTGTAACTTCAAAGCCTGATGTTAAACGGATACGTGCAACCTTTCGAGTTGCAGAATTTGGTTTTTTAGGCGTAGTAGTATATACACGGATGCATACTCCACGTCTTTGAGGGCAGTTTTTTAATGCTGGCGATTTTGTTTTATTTTTTATTGTTTGGCGACCACTTCTAACCAATTGCTGTATAGTTGGCATAGTATTTTTAATATCTTTTTACGATTTTTCCGTCTCTAGATTGTAACGCTTGATAAATCTATCGACACGACCCTCTGTATCTAATAATTTTTTTGAACCCGTAAAATAAGGATGGTTGCCAGACCAAATGTCCACCTTCAACTCAGATTTGGTTCCAGCAACTGTATAAACTAATTTTCCATCACAATAAACAGAACAATTATCATACCATTCAGGGTGAATATCTTTTTTTGGCATAATTTATAAAATCTTACTATTTGTGTTATTGAAGTTAGCGTTTTGAATATTGAGAAGCTTTTCGAGCCTTTTTCAATCCATATTTTTTACATTCAACACTTCGCGGATCGCGACGTAATAAACCAGCTGCTTTTAAAGTTGAACGATAACTTGGATTTATAGAACATAATGTGCGAGATAAACCTAGAACAATCGCGCCAGTTTGTCCTGTTAAACCACCACCACGTGTTTTTATAATAATTTTATAAGTGCTCTCAAGATTCAATAATAAGAGAGGTAGATTAATATAATTTAGATAAGTCGGGTTGAATTGCAAAAAAACATCAGCAAAACAACCATTAATAACGATTCCCGGTTTTTCGTTTAAACTAGGCGTATAAATATTAACGATAGCAACAGCCGTTTTTCTACGACCAATGCCTGTGGATAAAAGAGTATCTTTCATTGTTATAAATTATTTTTACACTAATATAGCTGGATTTTGAGAAATATGGGGATGAGTTTCACCAGTATAAACTTTTAAGTTTCGGAACATATCCCGACCTAAGGGACCTTTTGGTAACATGCCTTTTACGGATTTTTCAAGAATTCGATTTGGAATACGACTCTGTAATTGTTGGAAAGTCTCTGTTTTTAAACCACCGGGACGGCCAGAATGGCGTCTATAAATTTTTTGCGTAGATTTTTTTCCTGTAACTCGAACAGTTTCTACATTTATAATAATTACGTTATCGCCACAATTTAGATATGGAACATAGCCCGATTTGTGCTTACCACTAATAAGCTTTGCGATTAAAGTCGACAAACGACCAAGGGTCTTACCTTTTGCATCAATTAAATACCATTTTTTCGTGTCAATGGTCGCACTTGATATATTAGCATTATTCATACTTACCTACTAATTTAATTTAAACGGATATCAAATTTATCTTTCAATTTTTTAACTACTTCATGAGCTGATTTTTGGCCGAAGTTTTTTATTTCTTTTAATTCTTTAAGCGAATATTGAACCAAATCATCAATAGTAGTAACGTTTATTTGCTTTAAGCAATTATAAGCACGAACGGATAACTGTAATTCCTCGATCAGTACTTTACGGGATGCATCCGCATCGATGGTCCGGGAAAATGTTGGATCATCAATAGCCAACGAACCAAAAATACTTTCTAAAATTTGTGCCGCCTGAACTAATGCCTCATTGGGAGTTAAACTGCCATCTGTTGTAATTTCTAAATTCAAATCTTCCACGTCTTTCTCATCAAAACGGTAAGAATCTAGAATTTTATAATTAACATTTTTCACAGGCGTAAAGATTGAATCAATGTGTAAAAAGGGACCAGCAGTACGTTGTATATCATTTGTTAAAAGACGGTAACCTTTACCAGATTCGATTTTTAGCTCTATTTCTAAATCAGTTTCTGCTGAAAGAGTACCAATGTATTGCCGAGAATTAATTACACTTAATCCCGCCTCTACAGGAATATTTATAGCAGTAATTAAACTTGGACCTTTTATAGCCAAATTTGTGTAATAAGGTTCTTCTAACAATCCTTTAAATTTAACTTGTTTCAAATTCAACAAAAGTTCTAAAATATCTTCGCGAAAACCTGGTATAATTCCATATTCATGCTTTATACCATTAATCTTAACTGCAGTAATTGCCGTACCTGGTAAATCAGTTAACAAAACACGACGAAGCGTATTGCCAATAGTAATTCCATGTGAAGAATCTAAAGTTTTTAAACAAAAATGCGTTGTTTGTTCACCATTTTCATTTACGAAAGAGTCAGTTTTTTCAAATTGATATTGTTTCATAATTGTATAAAAAACCTATACACGTCGACGTTTCGGCGGTCGACAGCCGTTATGAGGCACCGGTGTTATATCTTTTATTGAAATAATATCGAGACCAACAACTCCTAGTGCGCGGACTGATGTTTCACGTCCAGAACCCTGCCCTTTAATTAGTACCTCTACTTTTTGCAATCCTTGTTCCATAGCTGATCGAGACGCCTTTTCCGCTGCAGATTGTGCAGCGAACGGGGTTCCTTTTCGTGCTCCTTTAAAACCAACACTACCGGCCGACGACCAGGAAATTGTGTTGCCCTGTGAATCAGTAATCGTAACAATTGTGTTATTAAGTGTCGAATTAATGTGCACAACACCAAACGGTATATTTTTTTTCTGTTTTTTTGTTCCCAACTTTTTAGTTTTTAGTACCATCAATCTTGTTTACTCCGTTTATCTCCTAAAATACCTATACATTTTAGGAATGTTGTTAGAAATTTTGAGTAGTTCTAAGTGGTGTAGGCTAAATATTCCCAGCCCACTACCCCAAGTTCGAAAAAAGCATTGGATTCTGCTGTAATAAAGCAAATTAGACGATCAGCTTTTCTGAGCTTCATAGATTATTATTAGTTAAAATAAACGCACTCCACGACGCGTACGCGAGTTAGTTCTTGTACGCTGCCCGCGTACCGGTAAACTTTGGCGATGCCGTCGGCCTCGAAAGCAATTTATTTGAGATAATCGTACTAAGTTTTGTTTAACTGAACGACGTAAATCATCTTCGACCTTATAATTCTTCTCTACCACTTCTCTTAAAGCACTTAATTCTAAATCACTTAACAAATTCATTCTTTTATTAGGATCGATTTTCGCTTTCGCTAATATTAAACGGGAAGAAGTGATCCCAACACCATAAATATCAGTTAATGCATATTCGACTTGTTTTGAATTTGCTAAATCAACACCAGCAATACGAACCATTTTTTACTTTTCTCCTATACTAAAATCTAATATTAACCTTGGCGTTGTTTGTGCTTTGGATTCGAACAAATAACGCGAACAATTCCGAAGCGGCGAATAACTCGACATTTCGGGCACATTTTTTTAACAGAAGGCCGAACTTTCATATTTTATTATCAACTATACTATTTATTTAATATATAATAGCTATTTCAACTATACGTTATTACTCATCATATACCATCGTAAGAATCAACAATTTCGTAGGTTTCAAGCTGACGAGCTAAATCAACAACCACACCAACGAGGATAAAAAGCGCTGTTGTTCCCAAGCCCAATAAGCGATTTAAATTGGGGTTTAAATACACTAATAAAATGGGCAATGTTATCACACTTGATAGTAAAAAACCACCGAAAATGGATATTCGATTTAAGACTTCTTGCAAAAACTGGATAGTCGCCGACCCTGGATTAACCTGGGCTAAAGTAAATCCCCTTTCTTTCATGTTCCCCGAAACTTCAGTTGGATTAATTGACTTTTTCGCGTAAACGTAGCCAAAGAATAACGTCAATAAAAAATACATTAAGAGATAGAAAACGTTAAAAATAGTATTCTCTCTTAAATTGCTATAAAATTGGCTAAGAATCGCGGCTATCCCATTCAAAATCACAGACGTTAAAATTAAAGGCAGAATTCCACTTGGGGTAAGTCTTAAAGGTATATAGGAACGCGAGCTCAACTTAGATAAAATCAACGTATTGACAGAGACCACATCAACATTAATTGATGAACTCTGGACAGTAATGATAGCTATAATTCCAATTACACATATACCTAAAAAAAGTAATTTAGTACCAATTGAATCCAAATAGTTAAAATTATTCCAAACCGTTGGTAAAGAGGAACTTATGTTAACAAAAATAATCAAAGAAGTGCCATTACCAAACCCTTGTTCTGTAATGATTTCACTAAACCACAGCAAAATTAATGCACCAACGGTTAAAGTCATAGCTAACTCTATCGCGTTTAAAATTGTCCATCCAAAAACAAACGGTTTTAAATAAAAAGTTATTAAGACACCATAACAAAATGCAAGAGTAGCTGTTAAATACCGTACTATTCTTAAAAGTTTTTGGCGCCCGACTTTACCTTCTTCTTTCTGCAATCTTCGTAAGGGAGGCAAAACCGATGTCATTAATTGAATAATGATCGATGCGTGAATACTTGGTAAAATACCTAACGCAAAAACATTTAGTACAAAAAAATTGCCTTGAGAAAAAGAACTCAAAAAATTTAAAATTTGACTATTTTTTAATTCAGGATAAAGCGAGTTTTGATCAATGCCCGAAATCGGAATAAGACTGACGAACCGTATAAGAGCAACCATAAATAATGTTAAACTAACCCGATAAATCAATGTTTTTTTTTCTATCACTAAAGAGCTAAGAACCATTTTTTATCTCCAAAAGTTTCGTAAAATTTTATTTTGCTGTTTTTAAAGTTTCCAACGCGCGAATTGCCGCTTGCGCATTATTTAATAAATTATTAGAACCAAGCTGCTTAGCTAAAATATTTTGAACACCTGCGGCTTCTAATAAAATCCGCACAGAACCACCTGCGATAACACCTGTCCCTGCCCCAGCGGGTTTAATAATAACATTAGAAGCTCCGAATTGGCCTAAAACAGGATGGGGTATACTCGAATTCTTCGTTAAAGGAATGCTAATTAAATTCCTTTTCCCATCATTCGTGGCTTTTTTTACCGCTTCCATGACGTCATAAGCTTTTCCAACGCCAACACCAACTCGACCCTCTTCATTACCCACAATCACTAAGGCACCGAAACGTAATTTTTTACCTCCTTTAACAACTTTAGTAATTCGTCGAACTTTTACAACCTTTCGTACCCAATTTGCGGCGGTACGTTTTGATTTTTTATTAGAAGTTTTCATTTTCCTTACTTCTTGCATAATATAATAATTAATAAGGGTATATAAATTTATTTCTTACCAGCTTTTCCAGCTTTACGGAGAATAATTTCATTCTTGTATAAAACACCTTTACCATTATAAGGTTCAGGTGGTCGGAAATCTCGAATTTTAGACGCAAAAAATCCAACCTTTTCTTTATCTGGACCAAGAATTTTAATATTTGTATTTGATTCCACCTGCACATCAAGCCCAGAGGGAATTAATAAAGTAATCGGGTGACTATAACCTAAACTTAATGTTAGTTTATCTTTTCCTGCTTGACACCGATAACCAACGCCTTTAAGTTGTAACTCAATAGAAAAGCGGTGACAAACACCGTAAATCATATTTTGCAATAAAGTTCTAAACAGACCATGCAAAGCACGTGTTTGTTTTAAACTATCATTAACAGTGATAAAAATAGTACTTTCATCAATCTTAACTGACAACTCTCTGGGAATTAAACGTTCTAAATCTCCATAAGGCCCTTTTACAAAAATTGAACCCTTACCCAGATCAACTAAAACTCCTTTAGGAATTTCGATAGGAAGTTTTCCAATACGTGACATAATCGATTAGTTTTAACAATAGTTACCAAATATGACATAAAATTTCACCACCAATACCTAATTTTGATGCTTTAATGTTTGTCATAACTCCACGCGAGGTCGATACAACGGCAATTCCAAAACTCCCTAAAACTATTGGCAAGTCTTTGACACTAACATAAACCCTAAGACCGGGTTTACTAATTCGTTTTACGTTTGTAATAACTGGTTTTTGATTCCGACCTTTACCTTTGTATTTCAATAAAAGTAATAAAAATTGTTTATTATTTTCAACAAATTCTTGAAAATCCTCGATGAAATTCTCTTCTTTTAATACCTTTGCAATAGCCCTTGTCATTTTCGTAAGAGGAACTTGAACTAAATGATTCTTTACTTTACCTGCATTACGAATTCGGGTTAACATATCGGAAATAACATCATTAACCATAAATATAAATTTTTTCTTTAATTTTTCTCACGAATAGGTAAACCGAGTTCCCAAAGAAGTAGGAAACCTTCATCTCTCGTTTTTGCTGTTGTTACAAATGTAATATTGAATCCACGCATTTGATCAACGGAATCATAACTTGTTTCAGGAAAAAGTAATTGCTCATTCAGTCCAACAGTGTAATTACCAAAATTATCAAATCCTTTTGGACTTAATCCCTGAAAATCTCTTGAACGAGGCAAAGCTAGGTTTATAAAACGATCCATAAAAGCGAACATTTTATTTCCACGTAATGTAACAGTGACACCTAAGGGCATCTCCTCACGAATTTTAAATCCTGCAACTGAGTTTCTAGCTCGCGTTATAGTAGACTGCTGACCACTTATTACGCGAAATTCATTAATTGTTTTGTTTAAAATAATGTTATTTTGCGCAGATAGCCCTAATCCTCGGTTAATTTGTATCTTAACCAGTTTTGGAACTTGATGAATATTTTTACAATTTAATTTTTGAAATAGGATCTTTACAACTTTTTCTTTATAAACTATTTTAAGCTTTGAAACCATTACTATGATTATGTTATTTTATCGCCTGTTTTTTTTGAAACCCTAAATTTATTTTTTCCTTCTTTCACTATCCGAAATTTAATTGGAGAACCACTCAAATCACATAACATAATATTGGAAATATGAATTGGTTTTTCTTTTTGTGTTAAAATACCCGATTCATCTCGAGTTTTAGGTTTTTGATGCTTTGTACATATGTTTAACCCTTCTATAATAACCTTATTTGACGTTTTTAAAATTGTCTTTACTTTTCCAGATTTACCTTTTTCACTACCAGCAAGGACAATGATAGGATCACCGACTTTTAACTTCATACTATACTACAAATAAATTACAATACTTCTGGTGCCAATGAAATTACTTTAGTGAATTTTTTGTCACGAATCTCACGAGCTACTGGCCCAAATACTCGTGTGCCGCGTGGGTTATTCTGAGCATTAATAAGAACAGCGGCGTTATCATCAAATCGAATCCACGAACCGTTACTGCGTTGAATAGGCTTAATAGTTCTAACAATAACAGCACGAACTATATCCGAACGCTTTACGGGCATCCTAGGAATAGATTCCTTTATAACTCCAATGATAATGTCGCCTACGCTTGCATATTTTTTATTACCTCCTAATATACGAATACACATAATTTTACGTGCCCCAGTATTATCCGCCACCGTCAATTGAGTTTGTGGTTGTATCATAATTAATTTATAAGATTACTTTACTATTGTTTTTAAAACCCAACGTTTTTTTGCACTTATAGGTGGATGTTCCTCAACTAAAACAGTATTACCAACCTTTCCCAAATTTTGAGGATCGTGTACTAAGTATCGTTTAGTTTTAGCCATAACTTTTCCATACAAACGATGTTTATATCGAGTATTTGAAGTAACAACAATACCTTTATCTAATTTATCACTTACTACTATTCCTATTTTTTGTCGACGTACCATAAACTAACCCAAATTTTTGCTAATAAATTTTGTTTTTAACGGTAATTTATAGGCCGCTAAATTCATTGCTTGACGAGCTACGTCTAACCTTACACCAGTCAATTCAAAAATAATATTGCCAGGTTTAACAACCGCAACCCAATACTCTGGTGAGCCCTTTCCCGATCCCATACGTGATTCTGCAGCGCGAGCGGTTACCGATTTGTCAGGAAAGACCTTTATCCATAATTTCCCGCCTCGTTTGATATAACGTGTAATCGTCCGACGTGTTGCTTCAAGTTGCCGAGATGTTAGCCAACCGGGCTCTTGAACTTGTAAAGCATAATCACCAAAGACAATACTATTATTACGAGAGGCCCTACCTTTCATTCGACCTCGCTGCGACTTTCTAAATTTTGTTCTCTTTGGACTAAGCATATACTTAAAATAATCAAAATAACTATAATCTAAACAAATATGAGATTAAGTCACCTCACCCTTAAATAACCAAACCTTAATTCCTATAATCCCATAAATCGTTTTAGCAGTTGCTGTAGCATAATCAACATTAGCACGTAATGTTTGAAGCGGCATACGACCTTCTTTTACCCACTCACTACGTGCAATTTCCGAACCATTTAAACGACCTGATACTTGAACTTTTACACCCTTAATATTTTGAGCTTGAGCTCGCTCAATAGCCTTTCGAACAGCGCGTTTAAAAGCGACACGACGAACTAATTGATCAGCAATAAATTGAGCTAAAAGAATAGCATAAGAATCTGGTTCGGTTATTTCTACAATATCAATACCGATTTTATTAACAGATTTCAAACGTTTTTTTAGCGTTTCATTTAAATTTACAAGCCCGGAACCCGATTCACCAATTATCTGACCTGGTTTTGCAACGTGAATTTTAAAAAACACATTACTTAACTTGTATGTTCGCTCAATTTCAATTTCGGCAATACCCGCCGAACCAAGTTTATCTAATATAAAATCACGGATTTGAGCATCTTGTGAAAGTAATTTAGCATAAGTATTTCGCGAGCTGTACCAAATTGACTTATGTTTTTGTGTAGTATTTAACCTAAATCCCAAAGGATGTACTTTTTGTCCCACTGTTTTGGTTTATTTTTATAATTTAATTTTTAATACTAACAATCGCCGTGATATGACAGGTCGGTTTTCGAATCGCGTAAGCACGACCTTGAGCTCGTGGCCTAAATCGTTTCAAAACTGGACCAGGTGTAACAAATACTTCATCAATAATTAAATCTTGTTTACTAATACCATAGAAATCCTGTGCATTTGAAGCTGCCGATTGAATTACCTTCCAAACAGGCTCACAAGCACGATAAGGTAAAAACTCTAATAAAATTAAAGCCTCTTCATAACTACGACCACGAACCTGATTTAATACACGACGAACTTTTACAGGCGACATACGCACGTATTTTACCGTAGCACGATTTGAAATATTACTTTTTATAGCCATATTTTTTCCATCTTTTATGTTTAAATACAAAAATATTTTAGTTACCGACGAGTCTTTTTATCAGCTTTAATATGTGAGCGAAATATACGAGTTGGTGCAAATTCCCCTAACTTATGTCCGATCAACTGCTCTGTAACTAAAATCGGTATATGTGTTTTTCCATTGTAGACAGCTATTGTATGGCCAATCATGGACGGCATAATTGTAGACGCGCGAGACCAGGTCTTTACAATATCCTTTTTACCTTCAATATTTAGCTTATCAATTTTTTTTAGTAAATGATACGCGACAAACGGACCCTTTTTTATCGACCTTCCCATTCCATAAACTCCTATTTTTTACGTCGAATAATTAAAATATCACTATATTTGCGTTTTGCGCGTGTTTTTATACCCAATGCAGGCTTACCCCACGGAGTGTATGGTTTTGTTCGACCAATTGGAGAACGTCCTTCTCCACCACCGTGTGGATGATCACACGGATTCATCACAACGCCTCGAACTACAGGACGTCGGCCAATCCATCTTGTACGACCAGCTTTTCCGCGGTTAATACCATACGCGTCAATATTGGATAAACGACCAATGGTTGCATAACAGGTTTTATGAACAAGACGAATTTCTTTAGACGGCAACCGTAAAGTGACATAATCACCCACTTTCGCCAAAACTGTAGCATAAGTGCCAGCTGAACGTACTATTTTTCCACCCTGGAAAATATTTAATTCAATATTATGTATTTCAGTAGCTAAAGGAAGTAAATCCAAGGGTAAGGCATTGCCAAGTTTAATCGGTATATCTTCCGTACCTGCCTGTACTTCCGCACCTATCTTTAAACCATCAGGACATAATATATAACGCTTTTCGCCATCACGATAATTTATTAAGGCGATTTTAGTATTACGATTTGGGTCATACTCAATTGATACAACTTTACCTATTATCCCAATTTTATTACGCAGAAAGTCAATTTTTCTGTATTGTTGTTTATGACCACCACCACGGTGACGAACAGTGATTACACCTCTACTATTTCGTCCAGCCTTGCGGGGTTTTGGCGTGGTTAATCGTTTTTGAGGTCGAGCCTTTGATAAGTCACTGTAATCCAACAATGCCAAAGTACGCATGCCGGGTGTATTTGGTTTATATAACTTAATAACCATGAAATTAATCTTATTTTAGTCGTAATCGATCAACATTAAATATCCGAAAATAACGCAATCTCGTTAGCTGGATCAAATGTCACAATAGCCTTTTTTAATTTGGATTTCGACCCAATATATTTACCCACATATTTTTTTTTAACGGATAAATTTGAGGTGTTAATTTTTTTAACACTAGCCTTGAAATAATTCTCTAAAGCTAATTTAATAAAAGGCTTCGTCATCCAAGGTGAAACAAGAAAGGTGTATTTCTTATTTTCTAAAGACCATAAAGACTTTTTTGTTGTTGAAAGCCGTTTTATATCATTTAACAAAATGTAATCACAAAAAAATGAAACGGATTCATCATTTAATCGTACAGTGAAATCAATTTTTGATTTAATCATTATTAACAATTATCATTTTAACGCGTATAGTTATACGGTTGAATACTAATTAAACTACCTGGTTTACCAGGGACATTACCTTTAACAACCAACAAATTATTAGTAATATCGACACTAATAACCTCAAGCTTCTTGACTGTAATTTTTTTTGCTCCCAATTGCCCTGCCATTTTTTTTCCCGGTATAACTCGACCTGGAGTAGTACCTGCACCTATTGAACCAGGGGCACGATGATTCTTTGATCCATGCGTCATTGGACCACGACCGAAATTATGACGTTTTTGTAAACCCGTAAAACCTTTTCCAATACTTTTTCCTGTAACATTAACTAAATTTTCAGGTGCAAAAATATCTACAGAGATTGTTTGCCCTAAAGAAAAGTTATTTGGCTCTTCAATTCTATACTCCTGTAAATATCGTAAGAACGGAATATTAACTTTTTCAAAATGTCCAATCTGTGGTTTAGTTAATAATTTTGAAGAAACTTGGGCATATCCTAATTGAACAGCGGAATAACCATCTGTCTCTTTAGTCTTGATTTGTGTTATTGTGCAAGGCCCGACTCGTAAAATGGTAATCGGTATCATATTGTTCGATTCATCTACTATTTGAGTCATACCAATTTTGTTACCTAAAATTCCTAAAGACATGGTTCAAAAATGTGTCTATTTTTAGTAAAAGATATGCCGACTAATTTAAAATTTAATTAAGTTAACCAGTAACAAAATGGTACGCTTAAATTTCGCTAACGTCTATAAGTTACACGTTAACTGTTATATAAAAAGCACTAGAAGAATTTAAAAATTTATGAAAAGCCTAAAAATTGGAAAGTTAGGCTTTTCTCACACATAATTTCGCCTCTACCCAACAAATAACGCATCAGGATAAAAACGATTTATCTCAATTAAAACACCTGCTGTAAAGCTCATCCAAACAGTTAATAGAACAGGTGCTGTTGATAAGTAAGTTTTAAAATCATCCATACATTAAGTTATAGTTTTATATTAGTACTGTTTTGAATTAACGAGGTGAAACAGTAACCTCAGATTTTGACGCAACAAATTTACCTTTAAGGAATTCTTGCCAAGAATAAACAGGCCAACCATAAGCGGAAATCATTATTTGTAAGGCTAACGGAACATCTACAATAATCTCCTTTTCCGTCGGATTTTTTGTTTGACTGACAGTCTGTATGTATTTACGTCCCGACCAACCAATCCAACCTGTAATATACAGAAATAAAACGCCAGGTAATACAAATTCAGTTAGATGATTCCAATCCCCGTCTACTACCAAATGCGGCAAACCGTCTTTTCCACATAATAAATCCGATTTAGCATAACGATCAAACCGACTTTTCGTTAATGAAATTTGTTGTTCCAAAGCTAGTGCTGGTGGAGACTCGGGCTCATATTTTTTCAAGCGCGTCTCAAGTTTTTTTACACTTGCATCTAACCGCTTTTTAAAGGCTGGAGAATCCGCACAATCTACAAGAGTTCCAACTTTTGGCGCCGCGTCTACACTGTTTGTATTTGTAAAACTAATAAACGTTATAAAAAAGATACACAAAAGAGAATTAATTGAATGTTTTATTCGCATTATTGATAGAAATTTTTTATGTTTTTTGTTAAATAACAATAAATATATGTATATATATTCTATTTTACTACAAAAACTCTAAGAACTTATAAAAATTAAAAATTGCCAGGAACCAGATTCGAACTGGTGACACGAGGATCTTCAGTCCACTGCTCTACCAACTGAGCTATCCCGGCTTAAGTTTCTTAAATAATTTATACTAAAAAAAATATAAAAATGCAATAGCTAAAAATTCACCAAAAAAAAAGGGCAATATGATATGAACCTTTTTATTTCAAGTTCTTGAAAGCATGTTTTCTTTATTTAACACAGGCAAAAATCTAACTTTATCTTATAATATAAATGAGGACTTAAGTTGAAAAGAAAATCAATCTACCTAATACATTTTTCAGTATTAAAGTTGTTTAGGCATTAACACACATAAACACAATATGACAACCGCTGTAGGACAAAACCAAGAACGTGGAGTATTTGATTTAGTCGATGATTGGCTAAAACGTGATCGCTTCGTATTCGTTGGATGGTCTGGTCTTTTACTTTTCCCATGCGCATATTTAGCATTAGGCGGCTGGTTCACAGGTACAACATTTGTGACATCATGGTATACGCATGGATTAGCGAGTTCATATTTAGAGGGATGTAACTTTTTAACAGCAGCCGTATCATCACCTGCAAATAGTATGGGACACTCTTTAATCTTATTATGGGGGCCAGAAGCGCAGGGTGACTTTACACGCTGGTGCCAAATTGGTGGATTATGGGCATTTATTGCATTACATGGTGCCTTTGGTTTAATTGGTTTTTGTTTACGTCAGTTTGAGATAGCACGTTTAGTGGGTATTCGACCATATAATGCTATTGCCTTTTCTGGGCCAATCTCAATTTTCGTATCTGTTTTCCTTATTTATCCATTAGGGCAAGCAAGCTGGTTCTTCGCACCTAGTTTCGGTGTAGCTGCAATTTTCCGATTTTTACTATTCTTACAAGGTTTCCACAATTGGACATTAAACCCTTTTCATATGATGGGTGTCGCTGGTATTTTAGGCGGAGCCTTATTGTGTGCTATTCACGGTGCTACAGTTGAAAATACGTTATTTGAAGATGGTGATGCGGCTAACACGTTCCGTGCGTTTACCCCTACACAATCGGAAGAAACATATTCAATGGTAACAGCAAATCGTTTTTGGTCACAAATTTTTGGTGTTGCATTCTCAAATAAGCGTTGGTTACATTTCTTCATGCTATTCGTACCCGTGACAGGATTATGGACAAGTGCTATTGGAATCGTTGGTTTAGCCTTAAACTTACGCGCTTACGATTTCGTATCCCAAGAGCTTCGCGCGGCAGAAGATCCAGAATTTGAAACATTTTACACTAAGAACATTTTATTAAACGAAGGTATTCGCTCATGGATGGCTGCACAAGATCAACCACATGAGAACTTCATATTCCCTGAGGAGGTTTTACCACGTGGAAACGCCCTTTAACGTAATTGGTCGAGATATTGAATCGACAGGCTTTGCTTGGTGGGCAGGAAATGCCCGCTTAATTAATGTATCTGGTAAACTACTAGGTGCTCATGTTGCCCATGCTGGAGTAATGGTTTTTTGGACAGGTGCTATGACACTTTTTGAAGTGTCGCATTTTATCCCAGAAAAACCATTGTACGAACAGGGTTGTATTTTATTGCCGCATTTAGCTACTTTAGGTTGGGGCGTGGGTCCTGGAGGTGACATCACGAACACATATCCATACTTCGTCGTAGGTGTAGTACACTTAGTTTCCTCAGCCGTATTAGGAGTTGGTGGAATTTACCATTCCTTAATTGGGCCGGATACTTTAGAAGAATCTTTCCCATTCTTTGGGTATGATTGGCGTGATAAAAACAAAATGACAACAATTTTAGGTATTCATTTATGTTTACTAGGAATTGGATCATACTTACTTGTTTTGAAAGCTACCGCATTTGGTGGATTATATGATACATGGTCACCAGGCGGTGGAGATGTCCGTTTAATCACTAATCCTACTTTAAATCCTTTAGTTATTTTCGGCTATGTTTTAAAATCGCCATTTGGTGGCGATGGTTGGATTGTTTCAATTAACAACCTTGAAGATTTAGTTGGCGGCCATATCTGGGTGAGTATTATATGTTTAGCTGGTGGTATTTTTCATATCATAACTAAGCCATTCTCGTGGGCACGTCGTGCATTTGTTTGGTCTGGTGAAGCGTATCTATCATACAGTCTTGCTGCTTTATCGCTAATGGGATTTTCTGCAGCAGTATACGCTTGGTATAATAACACAGCATATCCTAGTGAATTCTATGGACCAACTGGTCCAGAAGCTTCGCAAGCCCAAACTTTCACCTTTTTAATCCGTGATCAACGTTTAGGGGCAAACGTTGCTTCTGCGCAAGGCCCAACAGGTTTAGGTAAATATTTAATGCGTTCGCCAAGCGGTGAAGTAATTTTCGGTGGTGAAACGATGCGTTTTTGGGATCTTCGTGCTCCCTGGGTTGAACCATTACGTGGACCAAATGGACTAGACATTAATAAAATTCGCAGTGACATTCAACCATGGCAAGAACGTCGCGCAGCTGAATATATGACTCACGCACCATTAGGATCATTAAATTCCGTAGGTGGTGTAGCGACTGAAATTAATTCAGTAAATTATGTTTCACCCCGTTCTTGGTTAACATGTTCTCATTTTTTCTTAGGATTTTTCTTATTAGTAGGACATTGGTGGCATTCTGGTCGCGCCCGTGCAGCCGCGGCTGGTTTCGAAAAAGGTATTAATCGTGAAAACGAGCCTGTATTAAGTATGCGTCCAATTGATTAGTAAAACAGAATATTACTAACTTTAACTTAACCACTTAAAACAATGGAATTAAGTTCATTCCATTGTATTTTACTTTACTTTCTCTAAATTAAAAATACTCTCAACTAATATTTGATGATAAAATTAAGAGTTTACCCTACAGAATTTTCTAATTTTAGGCTCAATAATTTATCTGCTTCTATCGAAAATTCCATAGGTAGCTTTAAAAGTACATCCTTACAAAATCCACTAACTAGTAAACTAATTGCATTTTCTGCATCAATTCCGCGTTGTGAGAAGTAAAATAATTGTTCCTCACCAATTTTTGAGACAGAGGCTTCATGCTCAACTTTTGACGTTGAATTTCTTACATCGATATAAGGAAATGTGTTCGCGTTTGATTTCGAACCAAGTAATAAAGAATCGCACTGTGAAAAATTTCGCGAATTACTTGCCTGTGATTTAATTTTTACTAAACCTCTATAACTATTTCTAGAGTTACCTTCGGAAATCCCTTTTGAAATAATTTTACTACGAGTATTCTTGCCGACATGGACCATTTTTGTACCTGTGTCGGCTTGTTGATAGTTGTTTGTTAAAGCAACCGAGTAAAACTCCCCAATCGATAAATCACCAATTAAAATACAACTCGGATATTTCCAAGTAATTGCGGATCCTGTTTCTAACTGTGTCCACGAAATTTTTGAGCCCGTACCCAAACAAAGGCCACGTTTTGTAACAAAATTATAAATACCGCCTTTACCTTTTTCATCACCAGCGTACCAATTCTGAACCGTGGAATATTTTATTTCGGCGTTTTCAAGAGCTACTAATTCTACGATAGCAGCGTGCAGTTGATTAACATCACGTTGTGGAGCTGTACAACCTTCTAAATAACTTACATAGCTATTTTTTTCAGCAATTAATAGCGTTCGTTCAAATTGACCGGATTCTTGATCATTTATTCGGAAATATGTGGATAATTCCATAGGGCATTTCACATTCTTGGGAATATAACAAAAAGATCCATCACTAAATACAGCAGAGTTTAAAGCAGCGAAATAATTATCTCCAGGAGGAACAATTTTGCCTAAATACTCTTTTACTAAATGTGGGTATTTTTTAATTGCTTCGGAAATTGAACAAAAAATAACGCCTGACTTTGATAATTCCTTCTTAAATGTAGTTATAATCGAAACACTATCAAAAACAGCATCAACAGCCACATTGGCTAAACGTTTCTGCTCATTTAAAGAAATACCTAATTTTTCAAATGTTTTAATTAACTCTGGATCAATCTCGTCTAGACTATTAAATTTTTTTTTCGCTTTAGGGGCTGAATAGTATGTCATTTTTTGGTAATCAATACTTGGGAACGAAAGAGCTGCCCAATCGGGTTCCTCCATTGTTTGCCAAATTTTGAAGGCTAGTAACCGCATAACATACATAAAATCCGGCTCACCCTTTTTTTTTGATAGTAGGTATATTACATTTTCGTCTAAACCCACTGGCAGGCGCTCATTTTCAATATTCGTCGTAAAACCATACCTGTAAAATTTTTTACTTACCGATTCCGTCATATTATTCTGTGAAGGGTTGATTTGCTGATTGTTCATATAGTAATTAAAGTAGCATTATTAAAAATTTATGACGTTATAAGGTTACAAAAAAGTTTATTTATGGTACAATTATTATTATAAAGGATACCGCGGAGTAGAGCAGCTTGGTAGCTCGTTGGGCTCATAACCCGAAAGTCGATGGTTCAAATCCATCCTCCGCTAGTAGTTTAGAAAAATCTTTACTTTATCTTTTAACGTGATAAATAATTTAGTAATATTTATTATAGAGTAAGTTATAATGTATCTTAACCGTATATAGTTTATGAAAAGCTATTAAAAATAAAATGAAACTAGATCCACAAATCAAAACACCGATCTTTGAAGGAAGTACGGGAGGCTGGTTGCGAGCAGCACAAACCGAAGAAAAATATGCTATTACGTGGGGCAGTCCCAAACCTCAAGTTTTTGAAATGCCTACAGGAGGTGCAGCCATAATGCGTAAAGGACAAAATTTATTGTACTTAGCCCGAAAAGAGCACTGTTTAGCGTTAGGTACACAACTTCGAACATTCAAAATAACTGACTACAAAATTTATCGAATTTTCCCAAGTGGAGAAGTGCAATATTTACACCCGAAGGACGGTGTATTTCCTGAAAAATCGAATGAAGGAAGAATACAGGTTGGAAAACGGGATTTTTCAATTGGAAAAAATCCTAACCCTGCAACAGTAAAATTCTCAGGTAAAGAAAGTTTCGAAAGTTAATGTATTTCTAAACTTAATTGCAATTTAATAGTGGCAAAAATAAAAGTTATTTGGTACAGTATAAACTGTAGAGATAATTTTTATTGGAGAGATGGCTGAGTGGTCGAAAGCGCCTGATTTGAAATCAGCTGAACTTCATTGTTCCGGGGGTTCGAATCCCTCTCTCTCCTTTAAAATCCTCCATTAATTATATAGGGGTTGTAGCTCAATTGGTTAGAGTACCGCCCTGTCACGGCGGAAGTTGCGGGTTCGAGTCCCGTCAGCCTCGTTTAATACGACACTATATTCTAATACCTGTGAATCAAATTTATTTTATACTGCATTACTTTTTTCCGTTAACTTAAGCTTCTTTCATAGAAATCGAAGACATTATTAAAAATAGAACTCAATTTACACATTAATTGACCCTATTATAATTACTTCACTAAAGTCTTGAAATGACCCTAAGGCCATGTATATATATCTCAATTAAAGATATATGATCGAGATATTGATTTGATCAAATAAATTAAAAATCCTAATTTTACTAAAAAAATGATTATTTTATCTCAAAAGTTAATATTTTTAAGAAATTCGAAAATTGTTTAAAAATATTAATTTTTGAAATAATGTTAATATGCTTATTAACTATAGCTTTTTATTATTTAAAAAATACATTGAAATATTACTTGATATTTAATAAATGTATTTTCTCACATTTTTTATTTATGATATAAACTTAGGCTAATTAAATCTACTCATAAAACTTTTTATTTTTGAAGAGATAAATTTGCATAATGAAAGCTTCCATAATAGGCACTAGTTCAGCGGTTTTATTAAGCAAAAGTCGCTCAGTTAACGTTAAACCATAAGAAGATATTTTTCCTACACCTTGTACAATACTATCTGGTAACTTAATAGAAGAGTTGCTTGATAACGTTTCAAGACCGTAAAAAGCTCGCTCTATATCATTTTTGAATTGAATCAAATATCGGTTTATACGATCAACGTCAGCATACGCTTCTGCATTCAAAATTATAGCTTCAATTTCCTCCTGTTTTAGGTTTGAGGTACCAGAAACGGTCACCGATTGCTCTTTTCCTGTTCCTTTATCAGTCGCCGTAACAGACAAAATACCGTTTACGTCAATATCAAATGTCACTTCAATTTGAGATTCGCCCCGTGGAGCTGGCTCAATTCCGGTCAATGAGAACGTACCTAAGTTTTTATTATCTCGTGCAAATTCACGTTCACCTTGTAAAATTGCAATTTCTACGGTTCGTTGGTAGTCACTTGCTGTTGAAAATATTTCCGAAGTTCGGGTTGGAATGGTTGTATTTCGTGGTATCATTCGAGCAACAAGGCCGCCCAGTGTTTCAATTCCTAATGATAATGGCGTTACATCTAATAATAAAATTTCTTTAATCTCCCCTGAAATAATAGAAGCTTGAATTGCGGCGCCAACTGCAACAACTTCGTCTGGGTTTACAGATAAATGAAGTTGGGAAGAGGGAAAAAGAGTCTTTACAGAATTTCGAATTGATGGAATACGTGTAGCTCCACCTACTAAAACAACTTGTTGAACGTTATCTCTGCTTAAACCTGCATCAGCTAATGCTGTTTCAACCGGTAAGTTACATCGCTCTACAATATGTTTTGAAAATTCATCGAAAGTCTCACGTGTAAGATCCCGATGTAAATGCTTAGGACCTGTACTAGTTGCTGTAATAAAAGGTAAACTCACTTTTGCTACCGTTGAAGAGGTTAAAGCAATCTTAGTCTTTTCAGCGGTTTCGGAAAGACGTTGTAAAGCTAGAGTATCCGTACGTACATCCAAATCATACTCACGATTAAATCCATCAATTAAATATTCTAAAATAGCATTATCAAAATCCGAACCGCCTAAACGGGTATCACCCGAGGTTGCTAAAACTTCAAAGATACCATCTCCTACTTCTAAAATCGAAACATCAAAAGTACCACCACCTAAATCATAAACTAGAATCACTTCATCGGTATTCTTTTCTAAGCCGTACGCCAATGATGCCGCTGTAGGCTCATTAATAATTCGTAAAATTTCTAATCCAGCAATTCTGCCAGCATCTTGCGTTGCTTGACGTTGAGAACCATTAAAGTACGCAGGTACTGTAATTACTGCTTTATCTACTTCTTGTTCAAGATAAGCAGTAGCATCTTTTGCTAATTTTTTTAAAACTTGTGCCGAAATTTCTTCAGGACGTAGCGTTTTTTTAATTAAAGGACACTCGATTAAAATATTTGAATCTTCATCAGTAGTTAATTTATATGGCATGTCTAATAAATCTGGATCAAGCTCATTTACCTTTGATCCAATAAAACGTTTTACATAAAAAAACGTATTTTCGGGATTCATTATATTTTGCCGTTTAGCGATTTGACCAACAAGGATACGATTATCTTTGGTATAAGCAACAATCGAGGGTGTTGTCCTTAAACCTTCGCTATTTAAAACTACGGTTGGCTGATTAGCCTCAATCGCGACAACAACGGAGTTAGTTGTTCCTAAATCAATCCCTACAGCTTTTCCTATTAGTACTCACACTTTTATGTAATAAAAAAAAATCAAAAACTCAAAATTTCTCCTCTCCCTCTTCTAATAAAGTATACTTGACAATCAAAAGCACAATCCTCTGGGCTATAATCACAGACCAGCAGTTTCCGAAAAGAATGCATTACTGTACAATTATCTTGATAAATCTTTATGTAGAAAGATTAAAAAGAAAAAAGTACTATGAGTAAAAAAATTTTATATAAAGATAATGCTCGTAGGGCATTGGAAACAGGAATGCAAGTTATGGTGGAAGCTGTTTCTGTGACATTAGGTCCTAGAGGACGCAATGTCGTAATTCAAAAGCGATACGGGTCACCACAAATCATTAACGATGGTGTTACTATTGCTAAAGAAGTTAATCTAAAAAATCCAATTCAAAACACTGGTATCTCACTAATTCGACAAGCTGCTTCTAAGACAAACGATGTTGCCGGAGATGGCACAACAACTTCAACCTTATTAGCATATACGATTGTTCACGAAGGTATGAAAAACGTCACTGCGGGTATAAACCCAATAAGCTTAAAAATTGGAATTGAAAAGGCTACCAAATATATTGTTGAACAAATTAATGAATTTGCAAAACCAATTGAAAATCTAAATTCAATTGTACAAGTAGCCACAATTTCAGCTGGTAATGATCTTGAAGTTGGTACTATGATTGCAGACGCTTTAAAAAAAGTTGGGCGTGACGGATTAATATCACTAGAAGAAAGTAGATCAACCGAAACTGAATTAGAAGTAACGGAGGGGATGCGATTTGAAAAAGGCTATATTTCGCCATACTTTGTGACTCATCCCGCAAAGATGGAAACCATACTAGACAATCCTTACATACTATTAACCGATAAAAAAATTACATTAGTTAAACAAGACTTAATTCCTATTCTTGAACAAATCACAGCAACTAAGCGACCACTTCTAATAATTGCAGAAGATATCGAAAAAGAAGCTCTCGCTACACTTGTTCTAAATAAATTACGAAAAATTACTAATGTTGCAGCAGTCCGAGCACCGGGATTTGCGCAAAGGAAGAAAGATAACTTGGAAGATTTAACAGTGCTGACAAATGGTACATTGATTTCTGAAGATGCCGGTTATAGTTTAAAAACTACGACACTTGATCAATTAGGTACAGCAAGACGTGTCATTATTACAAAAGATAGTACAACTATTATAAATGAAGGAACGTTTGAAAATGTAAAAAAACAGTGTGAAAATTTACGCAAACAAATTAATTTAGTCGACGAATACTATGAAAAAGAAAAATTACAAGATCGAATAGCAAAATTATCAGGTGGTGTAGCTGTAATAAAGGTTGGTGCCATCACTGAGACTGAAATGAAAGAAAAAAAATTACGGCTCGAAGACGCTATAAATGCAACACGCGCCGCTGTAGAGGAAGGAATTGTTCCTGGTGGTGGTGCAACCTTCGCTCATTTGGCAGAAAGCTTAAAAACATGGGCTAAAAATAATCTTTATGACGATGAATTATTAGGAGCAATGATAATAACTCGTGCGATTGAAAAACCGTTGCAGCGTATCGTAGAAAATAGTGGCAGAAATGGTGCATTAATTACAGATCTGTTACAAAACCACGATTTCGAGATTGGGTATGATGCACTTGACGATACATTAGTTAATATGTACGAAAAAGGCATTATCGATCCCGCAAAAGTAGTACGAACGACCTTACAAAACGCTGCTTCCATTGCAAGTATGATTTTAACAACAGAATGTTTAGTAGTTACTAAAAAACAAAATAAGAAAAAGAAAGGAAATAAAAGAAATAAAAAAGCCAGAAAACTTTAGATCATTCTTGTTAAATATAATATTTTTATATTTAACAAGGATGACAATTTTAAGCATTAATAATGCCGGCTTTAAGTAATAAATCTTTTACCGTTTTCGTTGGTTGTACTCCTTGAGCTAATCTTACTTTAACTCGCTCTGTATTAATAACAAATTCATTTGAAATGGGTTTATAAAAACCTAAACTTTCAATAGCTTTACCTTCACGCGGTGAATCCGAGCGAATTACTACAATACGATAAGCAGGCTGACGTTTACACCCGCCACGCTTTAGACGCAACTTTAACATATAAATAATATAAAACAATAATATTTTTAAAAATATACATCAACTTTGATAATAAGGCCATAGTAAAAATTTCGCAGTGTATAGATATAGCTTTACGATACTGATTATTTCCTTACATTCTTGTATTTTAAATACTTCTTGGATCTTTCTTTTTTAATCTACTAAACTCTAAGATTTGGGAATTTGTTATATAAATGAATGGGCCATTTCTAAATTATAAAGATTCGATCTTTCGGGCTTTTATTTGGAATTCAAAATAAAAGCCGAGAATTGTGTTCAGGGACTTACAAATCACCTTTGTTTAAGGCTAAAAATACAATGACTCCTGGACCCGCTAAAAAAATAAGACCACCCGAAAACAGTTGCCCAATCACTTGCCAATTAATCATAAAAGTTCGTTATTAATTCTTATTTGCTGTAAATAGTAAAAAAAACAAAATATAAATGTGAATAATATAATACTCTGTAAAATTATTATAATAGATTTTTTAATTTTCGTCGGAGAAACAAGAATATTTCTTAACGATCCACATGACAAATCTAATAAAAATTAAGCGAGAGTGCCTTTGAAAAAAAAGCACTTATGCTCTATTGTAGTTAGTTAATCAAGAAATTTCACAAGATCTAATGGGATAAAAAATTTCATAAATAAAGGAAAAAGATAATTTGCACTGAATATATCTACATTAAAAAAATAAAACGCTAAATTTTAAACCCACTTTTACTTAAATATACTAAATTTGACAGTCTAACCCTAAAAATAACACTCTTACAAAGATACGATCACTTTTATTATTAACTTTTCAAAATTAAAGACTTATGAAAGTATTATAAAAATATATTTTTCTAATATTTTTTTAGCGATTTTAACTTGTTTAATACAAATCTAACGAAATAAGAAGAAACGCGTTTTTCACGGACTAGATTTTAATTCGCGTAAGACTCAGGCTGTTACAGTAACACAAAATCGTTTTGAGTAACAATCAAAAAATTAACATGACCGCCTAGAATTTTTTAATTCCCTAATTATTTTTTAAATAAAATAGAAAAATCTACAAGCAAGATCCAAATATGTTTAAGATATATCAAAGACAAATATTAAAACCCATTAAAAATTTTCTGCAGTAAAATGTGTAATAATCATATAATTTCAAAACTCAATACAAAAATAAACAATTATTTTGAACAAAAAACTTTTAAAGTAAAAAAAATTAAACTAGAAAAAACAATAAACAACATATCCTTTAAAAATAGAAAAGAGTTTTGTATCAAAAGTGTGTAACTAATAAAGATAACGTTTAATTTATGAAAGACCCTCGAGAATTAAGAACAAAATCAAAATTGGGCTTATTTATATAATAAAATTCATAAAACTGCAAAATCTAAAAAGTATCTTAACAGAATAACTGACATTATTCCTTAAATTCGACTTTACTGAGTTTAATAGTAAATTGAAACGTCGAGATGAAATTAAAAGAATTCATTTTGCCACTAAAAGTAAAGTTACTTATTGCTATAGGGTATGTAGCACTCTTTTGAACGCGAAAATTTAAACTTAAGTACAATACAATGTAAAGTATCGAAATTATTTATTCATTAATTAAATTTACCAATGCCAACAATTAAAGTGTTATTGATTACAATTCTTATCGGATTAATTCTAGCAAGAATGCCAAATGACACCCCATCTTCCACCGAAATCGATGTCGACCAAAACCCGAGAATGCTATCTTCAATGTTACCAATATTTACAATTCTATTTTTAAGCCTCGAATTTTATAATAATTTAGATTTAATTAAGTAATATTAGATTATCGCTTGTTTAAATTTTAAAAGATCGATATAATTTAGTAACCATATAGGCGGTATCGCTAAGTGGTAAGGCAATGGATTGCAAATCCATTATCCCTCAGTTCGAATCTGAGTGCCGCCTAATAACTAAATTGGGAGAGTGGTGGAATGGTAGACACGACGGACTTAAAATCCGTTGGCTTTTAGCTGTGAGGGTTCAAGTCCCTCTTCTCCTATTATATATATTGAATTGGTTGCGGTTCAATAATACTACGTATGAGTGCTATTTTACCCGTTTTAGCTATTTCTAAAATACCAAACTTTCTTAGTAATTGCTCCAGCGAAATAATCATATCAGGCTCACCAGTCACTTCAATAGTAAGATATTCTTTTGAAAAATCAACAATCTTAGCATTGAATACTTTTACGATTTCTAAAATTTCAGATTGAGTTCGTTCATTAATCGTAACTTTTAGTAGCATAAGCTCACGGCTTACATTTGGAACACTACTAATATCTTGAATTTTTCTTACATTGATCAATTTATATAGTTGTTTAGTTAACTGCTCAATCGTCAAATCGTCACCCGGAACGACCATCATAATACGTGAAATATGAGGTTGTTCAGTTGGTCCAACAGATAAACTTTCAATATTAAAACCACGCCGAGCGGATAAACCAGCAATTCGGGTTAAAACCCCCAATTCATTATCGACTAAAACGGATATTGTATGTCTCATACGGCAAATTACATTATAAATAAAAAAACTGGCATTACCCATACCAGTCTTATAGATGTTAAAAATTCATTTCGGCAGCCTGAACTTTTTCGAACTGTTTTTTCTTAATAACTAAGAATGTTTGACATAAGACAACGGATAAACAAAAGACTAAATATCCAACAATTCGGGTTGAATTTTGTAAAACTATTTCAGTTTCTGCTTGACCAAAACCACCAATATTGGGATCACTTGTTAATAACATATCTTTAACAATAGCCTGACCAGATTTTACAAGAACATTTAAACCTTTTGATATTTTTTGATCAATAATCGACCCATCGCCTATTTTAATACTTACATTTACCGTCTTATTGCTATTTTCACGGATTTCCGTAACTTGACCTGATGTAAGAGCTAGAATTGGATTATTGTTCGATTTTTCACCATTTGGGTTAATTTGACCACGACCCCTGTTAGCACCCACATAAATGGGATATTTTAAATAATTAGTAGTTACAGATGTCTTTGGGTCCGGAGCTAAAATTGGAAAAATAATTTCACGATTTTTATCCCCTAAAATTGGTCCTACAACTAATATATTTTCAGCTTTAGAACTGTATGGAGATATATAAACCCCTTTATTTTTTTCTTTAACTTCACTTGGGATTCTGCTAGGCGGTGCTAATTTGAATCCTTCTGGTAAAATTACTACGGCACCAACATTTAATGGACCACGATCACCATTAGCTAATAGCTGTTTTTTTGTCAAATCATACGGAATTTTAACAACAGCTTTAAAAACCGTATCTGGTAGAATGGCCGAAGGTGATTCGATAGCTACAGGTTTTTGGGCTAAATGACAATTAGCGCATGCTATTCTACCATTTGCTTCACGTGGGTTACTATACGCCTGTTGCGCATAAATCGGATAGGCATTAACTTTACAACTTAAAAAATCAGTACAGTGTAGAAGCACTGAAATAATAAATAAATAAATACCTTGTCTGAAGTATGTTTTCATTTTTTTCACAAATGTCTATAGGTTTAATTATTGAAGGCGAATACTATTTCTTATATAAAACTAAAAAAGTCGCACCAGTAAAATATAAAAAAAGTATGGCAAGTGATAAACATATTTGAGTAACCGGATCAGTTGACGGTGTTAGTATAGCACTAATAATAGTCGCTGCTAAAATAATATAACGCCATGCGCCCAACATCTGTTTACCACTAACGATTCCTGCTAAACCCACTATTACCTGAATAATTGGAACTTGGAATGACAGCCCAGTACTGTAAAACAAAAATAAAATAAAATCAAAGTACTGATCAAATGACCATAAAGGCTCAATAACTGTTTCGCTATACCCAATGAAAAAGTTTAAGGCTGCAGGAATTAAAATTTTATAGGCAAACCCTAATCCTAAGGAAAAAAGTAAAAGCGATGTCAAAAGAGTAGGTAAAATGATTCTTTTTTCATCTTTTGTTAATCCCGGCAAAATATAAAATATTAACTGACTAATTAAAAAGGGGATGCTAAGCAACAATCCACCATAAAAAGCAATTTTTACAGTTGAAAGAAAATATTCGCCTGGAGAAAGTTGGATAAATTTTATTTCCTGCACAGGAGCTTCTAAAAATTCTACTATTGGTGTAATTCGAAAGAATAAAACACCAATAGTTATTACTGCGAAGCCTAAACATTGTAACAAACGTTGACGAAACTCTTCAAGATGTTCCGAAATTGGTAGCTCTAATGTTTCTGAATTTAAATCGAATTGCTTATTTTGTGTAAATCTAAATTCTGTTGTTTGAATAATCGAATCCACAGTAAATTTTTGATACTATACTAGTTTTTTTATTTTAAATACTTGAGTGCGTCTAAACGTGCTTTTGCAATTTGCATTTTTACTAAAGTAGGTTTACAATCGTCAGCATCTAAACCAGAAGCTTTCACTTTTTCCAAAGTCTCTGTTGCACTAATAAAAGCCTTTTCAAGTTCTTCGAAATCATTTGAAGTCAAAACTGGCTCGGCGCCATTTACTATGACGGTTACTAGATTATTTTCTATTTCTGCAAAACCAGCATATAATACGGCGGGTATCCAATTTCCCTCTGTTTCATACCGTAAGACACCAGGCTCTAAAACAGTAACTAATGACGCATGATCCGATAAAATACCGATACTACCTGTAGCAGAAGGCAAAATTACTTGATCCGTTTCACATCGTAAAAAAACCTTTTCAGGCGTGAGTACACGAACATCTAAACTCATTTACATTTTTTCGATTAAATTATTTTAAACTTTCGGCTTTACTAATCGCTTCATCAATAGTACCAACTAGATAAAAAGCCTGTTCAGGTAAATCATCTAACTCACCGTCTAAAATCATCTTAAATCCCCTAATCGTCTCTGCTAAAGTAACATATTTACCTGGCGAACCTGTAAAAACTTCAGCTACAAAAAATGGTTGTGATAAAAAACGTTCAACCTTTCGTGCACGCGACACCGCTAATTTATCATCTTCCGATAATTCATCAATACCTAAAATGGCAATAATGTCTTGTAATTCTTTATATTTTTGTAAAATTTCTTTAACCCTTTGAGCCGTATTATAGTGTTCTTCCCCAACAATATCTGGTTGTAACATAGTTGAAGTTGAATCTAAAGGGTCCACCGCTGGGTAGATACCTTTCGAAGCTAAATTACGCGATAATACTGTCGTTGCATCTAAATGAGCAAAGGTTGTTGCTGGAGCTGGATCTGTTAAATCATCCGCAGGTACATACACAGCCTGAATTGATGTAATTGAACCTTTTTTAGTCGATGTAATACGTTCTTGCAACGCTCCCATCTCCGTCGCTAAAGTTGGTTGATAACCTACTGCAGAAGGCATACGACCTAAAAGAGCAGATACCTCGGAACCGGCCTGTACAAACCGGAAAATATTATCAATAAATAATAAAACGTGTTTGCCCTCCATGTCACGAAAGAATTCGGCCATTGTTAAAGCGGTTAAACCGATACGCATACGAGCTCCTGGAGGCTCATTCATTTGACCGTAGCATAATGCAACTTTTGAATCGGGTAAATTCTTTTCATTGATTACCCCAGATTCTTTCATCTCCATATAAAGATCATTACCCTCACGTGTCCGTTCACCAACACCACCAAATACAGAAACGCCACCGTGTGCTTTTGCGATATTGTTAATCAATTCCATAATTAATACGGTCTTACCAACACCAGCACCGCCAAATAAACCAATTTTTCCACCACGTCGATAAGGTGCTAGTAAATCAACAACTTTAATCCCCGTTTCAAAAACAGAAGGTTTTGTTTCTAATTCAGTAAATGCTGGGGCATCACGATGAATTGGTAAAGTTTGTGAATTGTCCACATCTCCCAGCTCATCTACAGGCTCACCTAAGACATTAAAAATACGACCTAATGTCGGTGTTCCAACAGGAACACTAATCGGTGCGCCCGAATCGATTGCTTCTAGACCACGTTGTAGACCATCGGTTGAACTCATTGAAATAGCACGAACTCGATTATCCCCTAATAATTGCTGTACTTCACAAACTACACGCTTACCTGTATTGGATGTTACACTAATTGAGTTAAAAACTTTAGGTAATTTCCCAGATGGAAATTCCACATCTAATACGGGTCCAATAATTTGCGTTACGATACCTACATTTGAATTTGAGTCAGTCATAAAGTGATTTTTTAATTTGTATAAAAAATAGTGCAGTCAGCTTGGTTTCTGCGTTTCCGCACTAAACTATAATTTTGAGTTGCACAAGTTTTTACTAAAGCTGTTAGTAACTAAATATATATTAATTTAACAATAAATTCTAGATTAAGCTCAAGCTAAGGCGATTGAGATTGAAAGAAGTATTTAAATATAAACATTATACAGGATTAGATTAGTTTTTAATTTTTTTGCTAGGTTTTTCAAAAATATTATAGGTTTGGTAAAAGATTTATATAAAATAAGTCTGCACAAAACCAAAATAAATAGTACCAAATTGTATGATAATTAGCAACAATTGTTTTTAATATATACTTTATCATAAATATAAAAAATAAAGTTTTGTGTAACTATTATAAAATACTTTCTGGTTAGAAGTGATAAATGATCATTTTCTCAAATAAAAATATATTAAATTATTTAACCCAACCATAAGAATGAAGACCACTCGCTAAAAAATTAACACCTAAATAAGAAATCCAAATACTAATAAAACCAATAGAACCTATTAAAGCAGTTGGAAAGCCTTTCCAATTGTTTACTAAACGAGTGTGTAAATAAACAGTAAAAATTAACCAAGTGATTAATGACCAAGTTTCCTTTGGATCCCACGACCAGTATGATCCCCAAGATTCATTTGCCCAAACTGCTCCAGCCAAAATGCCGAGAGTTAAAGCTATATGTCCCAAACCTATTATACGATAACTCCATATATCTAAGTTTTTTAATAAGTATGGATTACTGAAGACTCTATTTTTTTTTAAAAATAAAGTAAGCAATAAAAATGCTAATAGCGACCCAAGAATTAATGTTGCATAACTAAAAATCATCATGCTAACATGAAACATTAGCCAATTCGATTGTAGTGCCGGCACTAAAACGGCCGGCACTTGCATTTCTCGTGGTAAAAAAGTTGAAAATGATACAACTAACATACTAATTGGCGTTACAATAGCACCAATGATGCGACTAGAAGTCTGACTTGCCATAATCAATTGTATAGCTGTTAAACACCAGGCTAAGAACACTAAAGATTCATATAAATTGCTTAATGGAAAATAACTATTTTGAAACCATCTGTAAGCTAAAAAACTGAATAAGGAAAAATTACATACGGTAACAATAAATGTAGTCCACCAATGGACCTCGGCAGATTTGTCTTTTGTTATTAAATGCCACCAGTATAATAAGGACGCCACTAATAAAGCACTAGCAATATAAACCATTATCTATCGTCAAGTTTTAATTAATATATTAATAATTATACTATATTTTTTAAAAAATATAATAGAATCTTATAAAAAATTTCGTTTTTACCAAAATAATATGCTTTATAGTTTTTTTAATAAGGTAATAAAGTAACCTATTAGAATAAAGTAAAGCTTAATGTTTAGTTACATCTTTATCAGAATTAAAAAATTAGAATGTTGCTTATCTTTCCGATATTTAAAAATTTGTGTAAAGATTTAAGATAAAATCTTTTTAAGAAAAATATACTAATGCAAAAAAAATATATGCCAACCTAAAAGTTTATGCTTAATGCAAGCGAAAGATCGATTTTACAGCTTAATTGGTTGAAACAAAATTAAAAGAGTAAATCAAAAAGTGCTTAAATGGTTATTTAAGTCGTTCAAAGATAAGGATAAAAATCAATAATAAAATAATGTAATTTATATAATAAACTGTCTTCTCCTTTGTAAATTATATTAATTTTTTGGTGTATATAATATTTTATCGGCTGTTTTGCTTTAAAAATTAACTTTAAGACTGAAGTAATTCAAAAACATAAGTAAGATCTTATTTGAAAATTGTTTGAATTAAATCCGGGCAATACGTATAAAAACATACTTAATTAAAAAAAACTTTGTATTATTAAGTATAATATGATTATAGTTGGGTTAAATATCTTTAGTTAAATTAAAGTATTTGATGCTACTATTTTTTAATGAATACATTACGATTAAAAAAGTATAATAAGTATAATATTAGTATGTCACATTCAGTGAAAATTTACGATACTTGTATAGGATGTACTCAATGCGTCCGTGCATGTCCAACAGATGTTTTGGAAATGGTGCCTTGGGATGGGTGCCGAGCTGGGCAAATTGCTTCTGCGCCGCGTACTGAAGATTGTGTCGGATGTAAACGCTGTGAAACAGCATGCCCAACTGATTTTTTGAGCGTTCGGGTTTATTTAGGCGCCGAGACAACTCGTAGTTTAGGTTTAGCTTATTAAAGCACTATACTTTTACAGATTTATTTCAAAAGTATGTGTCTAAAATTAAGATATGAAAGTACTATTTTAGTAAACTATGCAGTTTTAGTAGTTTTTATAAGATCTAATGGTATAATACCATTAGATAAACTAAGGGGGTCGCTAACTCAATGGTAGAGTGTTCGGCTTTTAACCGATTAGTTCTGGGTTCAAGTCCCAGGCGACCCAATTCAAGAAATATCTATAAATAAAGTAGTTACCTCTAATATACAAATGGATTGTACTTTTATTAATAAATTAATTTTATAGCTTTATTCGGGATTAGAAAGTAGATGACTCTTCCGGGTTGCAATTTTTTGAAAAAAAAATTATAATATATTTTAAGTGCGTAGCTCAGTGGACTAGAGCTTTAGACTCCGGATCTAAAAGTCAGGGGTTCGAATCCCCTCGTGCTTACTGGGGCTGATATGTGCTTCGACAATTCAATTTATCAGTAGGTACAAGTCGAGGATCAACAACACTCGTAAAACTTCGTTGGAAAAAATTAAATGCAAACTACATCAAATCAATTTTTTCGAGCCCGTTCAAATTAAGCTACGCTTAACTTGAATTGTTTCGTGACAATAATGAATAGGTTGACGTCATCATATTGTTGTAGTATCGTTGCTTCTGATTAATCAATCAGTTAAGATAATATACTTTACTATATAGTACTATTTAAACTTGTTTAATGTTTGCTGAACAATTGAAATTGGACGTGGGTTCAAATCCCACCAGCTCCATTAATGTAGCATGCATCTGTGGCCGAGCGGTCGAAGGCAGCGGACTCATAATCCGTTTTCGAAAGAACATCACTGGTTCGAACCCAGTCAGATGCATTTATATGGAACATATTTATTTGATTACTCTATTATAGATTGTAATATTACTTTTATAAATAATTTATGTTTGAACGATTCACCGAGAAAGCAATTAAAGTTGTAATGCTATCTCAAGAAGAAGCGAGACGCTTGGGGCATAATTTTGTTGGTACTGAACAAATTTTACTAGGTTTAATCGGGGAAAATGGCGGAGTTGCCTACAAAATTTTACGAAGGTTGGGTGTTAATCTTCGTGATGCTCGAGTCGAAGTTGAACGTATAGTAGGTCGGGGTTCTGGTTTTGTATCTGTAGAAATTCCCTTTACACCACGCGCTAAACGTGTTTTAGAAATGGGGATTGAAGAGGCACGCGATCTTGGACATTCTTATATTGGTACTGAGCACATTCTTCTTGCTTTATTAGAAGAAGAAGTTGGGGTTGGGGTTCGAGTTCTCGAACAATTAGGTTTAGAACCTTCACGAGTGCGTACTGAAATTTTATTACATATTGGTGAACAACTTGAAAGGGTAGTAGCAGCGGAGCGAGATCGATCAGATTATTATGACATGATTCCAGCTCCACCACCAATGGAAGATTTTACGACAAATTTGACAGAGGTGGCTTATAACGGAGGCCTAGATCCGGTTATCGGTAGGGAAAAAGAAATCAGTCGCGTGATTCAAATCTTAGCGCGACGTAGAAAAAATAATCCTGTTTTAATCGGTGAGCCAGGAGTGGGTAAGACAGCTGTTGCTGAAGGATTAGCACAACGCATTGTCAATCATAATGTCCCGGCTCTCTTAGAAAATAAACAAGTTATTAGTTTAGATATTGGTATGTTACTTGCTGGTACTAAGTATCGAGGAGAGTTTGAGGAACGACTAAAACGAGTTATGGATGAAGTCCGTAGTTCCGCAAATATCATACTAGTTATTGACGAAGTTCATACTCTAATCGGCGCCGGCGCCGCTGAGGGTGCCATTGATGCTGCAAACATTTTAAAGCCAGCGTTAGCGCGAGGTGAGTTGCAGTGTATTGGCGCAACAACGATTGATGAATATCGTAAACATATTGAACGTGATTCGGCATTAGAGCGTCGTTTTCAACCTGTACAGGTTGGGGAGCCATCGATTGAAGAAACTATTGAAATTTTACGTTGTTTAAGACCACATTATGAAAAACATCATGACTTGGCAATCAGTGAAGAAGCATTAGAAGCAGCCGCACAAATGGGAGCTCAATATATTGCTGATCGATTTTTACCGGACAAAGCTATTGATCTACTTGACGAAGCTGGTTCAAGGGTTAGATTACGAACTTTAAAAATTCCAGAATCTGCTGCCGATTTAGAAGAAGAATTAGAGTCTGGGCTTAAAGAAAAAGAAAAAGCAATTTCTGAGCAAAAATTTGAATTGGCAGCAGCGTTATTGGACCGTGAAATGGAAATCCGCTCTCAATTATCCGCTGTGTTAGAAGCTGTAGAGAATTTAACAATACCTATGATTCATGATATGGTCAACCCAACCGTTACGGAAGAAGATATTGCAAGTGTAGTTTCTGCTTGGACTGGAATTCCAGTTACGAAAATCTCTAAATCTGAATCCGAACAATTATTGTTAATGGAAGAAACTTTACATTCTCGAGTTGTCGGTCAAGAAAGAGCAGTTTCTGCTGTTGCAAGAGCCGTCCGTCGAGCTCGTGTTGGTTTACGTAATCCAAATCGACCAATTGCAAGTTTCCTGTTTTCTGGACCAACCGGAGTTGGTAAAACCGAGCTAACGAAAGCATTAGCTCTTTACTTCTTTGGGGCGGAGGATGCTATGGTTCGTTTAGATATGTCAGAGTATATGGAACGTCATACCGTTGCGAAATTAATTGGTTCGCCACCTGGGTACGTTGGTTATTCTGAAGGTGGTTTGTTAACCGAAGCTGTTCGAAGAAAACCGTACACTGTCGTCCTATTTGATGAAATTGAAAAGGCTCACCCAGATATTTACAATCTATTATTACAAATATTAGAAGATGGTCGATTAACAGATTCGAAAGGCCGTACAATTGATTTTAAAAATACTATGCTGATTTTAACATCAAATATTGGTGCGAAAGCTATCGAGGATCACGCTAATTCATCAAGCGATATTGGCTTTGGCGGAAGTTTTATAGATGGCAAGGATTCAGAATATGAACGTTTGCAATCTTTAGTAAACGAAGAATTAAAGCGTTTTTTCCGACCTGAATTTTTAAACCGATTAGATGAAATAATTGTATTCCGTCATCTTTCTCGTCTAGATTTAGGTGAAATCGCAGATATTATGCTTCAACAGTTATGTAAACGGGCAAAAGATAAAAATTTCACTATCCGAATAAGTCAGCAAGCAAAAAATGTTTTGATAAATGAAGGTTATAATCCTTCATATGGTGCTCGACCGCTTCGTCGTGCAATTATGAAATTATTAGAAGACCGTCTGGCTACACAATTATTGGATGCAACAATCGAGCCAAATAGTGAAATTTCTGTTGATGCTCCAAATCATAAGGATTTAATAATTACTGTTAAAAAACCTTCTGTTAGATTAAATAAAACGCCAGTCCTGGCTTAGCATTAATATGTATTTGGTTGTTTCTACCATTATGGATTAATGGTAGAGAGGCTCCATTTTTCATTTTTACACCGTCTCACTTTTATTCTTAATAAATTAATTAAAAACATTTTTTTCGATATATAAAAATAAGAGTGTTTATTTAATTTTACATCGTGTCTTTTTTACTGGAACGATAAAAATTCTCCAAAAGTTTAAAATTTCATTTATGCGTGAATTGATTTATGATTAAATATAGTGGAAGCTTTCTTCGTGATAATAAAATAAAAGCTGATGAAATTTTAAAATAATTTCTTCACTCTTAGAAAATTAAGACTTTTGATTATGTATTCCGTAAAAACTCTTAAAGCTTCTAGGCGGTATAAGGTTATTTTAATTCAAGTTAATCGGAGTTGCTTTTTTTAACTTAACGAATTGTTAAACATTTATTAAAATATTAATAAGTAAATTAGAAATATAAAAAGTCTTAAATCCCTAAACTAATTAATATATGAATATTATAAACAAAATAAAAAAATTTTGTAAATGGGCTAAAAATAAAGAGATGCGTTTGTTCCAATAAGAGATTAGTCTGATCTACTTTCATAGAAAATGGATCTTTTTCAACTGATTTCCTTTAATATTGGAAAACATGTAAAAAGCTGATGAAGAGACTTGAACTCCCGACCGTCTGATTACAAATCAGATGCTCTGCCAACTGAGCTACATCAGCTTAGAATAATGCTACCAAATAAGGATAGATTTTACTATAGCTAAATTAAAAGTATTTTTAGGTATTTTTGACTAATATATAATCAAATGTTAACGGGTCATTTGAAATGATACTTGCTAACATTTTTCGATTCAGGGAAATCCTTTGTTTTTTTAGTTGACCACTCACTTGACTATAAGTTTTTCCGTGTCGTCGTGCTTGCGTATTTATACACGCAATCCAACGTTTACGTTGAGTCCTTTTAAAAAGTTTACGACTTACATATGAGTAACGTTTCGCTTTTATTACTTGCTGATTTGCTGTACGAAAAAGACGTAAATGAGCCCCTTTATATCCTTTCGCTATTTTTAAAACTGCTTTTCTACGTTTTTTGGCTATAGAGCCTCTTTTAACACGTACCATAGTGGGAGAAATTTAATAAATATGTTTTATTAAGAAGGTAATAATTTTTTTATGGTTTTCGTATAACCTTTAGATACAATACCTACCGTTCGCATATGGCGCTTTCGTTTTTGTGATTTTTTCTCTAAAATATGTGCCTTATATGGATGTTTATAAATGATTTTTTCGTTTCGTGTCCGTCTATACCTCTTAATAGCTGATTGACGAGTTTTTAATTTAGGCATAAGTTTTATTATTATTGTCTAAAGTTAAATAAAAGTTAACATATAACTAGTAAAAATTCAATATTTAAATTAAAATCCACGACTGTTTACGAATTATCGAATTTCATGATCTGACTTTATACGAATATAAGCGAGTAGGGAGAATCGAACTCCCATCACTAGCTTGGAAGGCTAAGGTTTTACCACTAAACTATACTCGCTTTTTAATTATCTAACGAAATTATACGGTAAATTTAAAAATTTTGCTAGTGTTATAGCTTTTTCTTCAATTTCGGCTAATGGAAGTGGTTGATCAACACCTGTTAACGGAATCCTACGTTGATCATTTGTGCTTAAATAAATTATTCGCCTAGGATTGATACCTTCTACAATTTCTACTTCAATCGCTTTTATTTCACTTAATGAGTAGTTAAGTAAAATGTTGCGGTCTTTACCAGGAAATCCACGACGAACCAGTCGAATGGTCTCATTCGATTTATCGAATTCATTATAACCACCTCCAAGATCCCATATTATAGTTAATAATATATAACTACTTAAACCCAGAGCGAGTATTCCATAAAAAAGCATTAAAATTCCCTGTGGAATAAAATTTATAGTTGTAGAAAATCCAAACGGTAAAAATTGTTTTTTATAGTAACTAGATAAACTCGCTAGTATAAATCCTAACCCACCAATAAAAAGGGCTGTACTCCAAAAATAGTTCTCAAATCGGCGAGCGCCAATTATCGTTTCGCGTTTTATTGACTCGGTGTTCATTTTTAATACATCTTTTCAGTTGTGATAGATTTTTTTTTAGTTAAAAACTTAATGGGTCCGAATAAAGTAGAATTAAACTAGGTTGATTCCACGGAAGATTAAAAATAAACCTGAAGATAATGCAAAAGCAAAACCTAGCAATAGAGTATAATCAATAAAAATAGTCATAGTGTTCTTTTAGTACATGTGTGTATAACAATAATTATAGACTAAAAACTAAAATTACGTATATATTTTAAGAATATCTCATAAAATTTTAACTTAATGAGATTTAACAAAGTATAATTTATTTACGAAAATTAAGATAATAATATTCTACTATTTATGAGTAAATATAATTTTGTTGGGCCGTACGGCAATGATTCATCAGTAGGTCACCTTTCAACTCCGGTTAGCAACTCAATGTTAACCCGTACTTTATTAGAAAATTTACCAATATATCGAGAAGGTTTAACGAATACTCTACGCGGACTAGAGGTTGGGATGGCACACGGTTATTTTCTAATTGGTCCATTTTATAAGCTTGGTCCACTTCGGAATTCAGATGTTGCTCTTTTAGTTGGTTATTTGTCAACGATTGGTTTAATTATCATTTTGACTTTAGCATTAAAATTATATGGTATAACAACTTGGCAAGAAGAATACTATCCTGATGGTCCTCTGGAAAGTAGAACAGGGTGGAACGATTTTACAGGCGGGTTCTTTATTGGGGCTTTAGGAGGTGCAGGTTTCGCATTCTTATTATTACTTGGGAGCAGTTAAATTTGATAAAAAGTAAGCCTATTTTTTTGACGCTCATAGTTTGTTTAAATCTAAACTTTGGACTGAAAATGTTATTATACGTATTAAATTTTAACTAGGACAACATCTCAATGATAATTATTGAAGTTCAAATTTATACCTGAATTAATAAAGGAGAGAAAGGGATTCGAACCCCCGGTACAGAATTCTGTACAATAGATTAGCAATCTACCGCTTTCGACCACTCAGCCATCTCTCCTATTTTGGCTCTGGCGGGACTTGAACCTGCGACCTTGGGCTTATGAGTCCCCTGCTCTAACCAACTGAGCTACAGAGCCACTAAAAATTCTTGATCCTTACTGTATCAATTCCAATATAGAATCGTCAATAGTTTATGATTTAGTTTGTTAATAAGATTTTTAGGCTGTCGAAGAAAAAAATAGTTTAATAAACATACTTATTTTTCACTCGACTTGTATTATAATAGAATTACGTTAATGTTAATCAAAAATTATAAGCTGAAAGAAATCCTATGTTATTATTAACAAAATTACCTGGTGCATTTGTGGCGTTTAGTCCCCTAGTAGATATTTTACCCTCAGTACCGGTACTATTCCTTTTATTAGCTTTTGTATGGCAAGCCTCTGTTGGCTTCCGATAATAAGTTAATTATTTAAATTGCTTTTTCGAGTATTAAGATGCAGAATCTAGGTATTTTATATCTTAAAAACTAGATTCTTCAAAAGTATCTCTTCCTTTTCTTATGTTGAACTTTAAAGGAAATATTGGTAATAATTTTTTAACAGAAAATTAATTGAAAACTAAACACTTTTAATTTTTTTATTGTAAAATAAAAGTTGAGTTTCGATCATTCGATTCTTAGGATATATAGACATAAAAACAGGAGGTTGTTATGTCACACTTTAGTAAAATAACTACTGAGTTGACAGATTTATTACTTTTACGGGTTGTTTTAACAACATTAAATATTAATTGGAACGATACGAGAAAAGAATTAAGAGGTCATGGCAATGAAAGTTACAAAGTAGACATGGTAATCAAGCAACCAACTTCAACTGATATTGGTTTTGTATTAGAGAATGGTCATATTGTATTAATTGCAGATGAAAATTGTTGGAAGCAACGTTGGGCATTGCCGTTATTTTTAACCCGGGTTAATCAAAATTACACAATTCACGGTTTAGGGAAGGATCTAGAGTCACAGGGTTTTTCTGTAAAAATTAATTCCCAACCTGATTTAGGTTTTGTTTGCTTGGGTGCTACAAGATGGGGAAACTTGACACCACAATCAAAAAAGTAGTATAATTTATACCAGTCTGCAGATTTTATTTTAGAAGTTTCTATTATAGTGTGAGATTTTAATTAAAGCAACACGATATATAACTTTTAAGAATTTAATCTGTAGACTTTTTCTTATATTTAACTAGGTTGTAAAAAGAAAAAAAATGATTCGATTCAATTGTCTGTTAGAAAAAAGATAATAATTTTATTCTAGTAACCTTTACAAGAATTTTGTATTTGGAACATTAAGATTAGACGAACAAAATTGAAGCACGAGATCTGCTAGTAGTACGGAAAAGGTTAGAATAGAAGTCGCTTCATTTAAATACGAAGTCATCACAAAAAAATAAGCCTTGGACAAAAAAAATTTAAGTTAACAGCAGAAAATAGCACTGAAAGCGATACAACAGTTGTTTAAGGTTCGATATTCCAATTCTGTAAGATACACAAATTTTGAGTAACAATCGGAATATAGCGCAGCTTGGTAGCGCGTCTGCTTTGGGAGCAGAATGTCGTAGGTTCAAATCCTACTATTCCGAATTTTTCATTAATACCCATACTATTTTTTTCGGTTTGTTATCTTATAGCTAAACAGATAAAGCAATTTCTAGATTTACATGATTTTCTCATACATTTTTAAAATAACCTTCAAAAAGGTTTTGATCGACAAATTAAGCTGATTTGAATTAAATCTTTATTGAAGAGTAAAAATCTTTAGAGAATTTCTGTTTTCATAGATTTTCTTAGAAAAAAATTTATGATTATTTGTACGTCATTTCTTAATTATTTTTCATTCTAATGAGTTAAACATAATTTATATTTTTTAAGTGATCTTATTTAAATTTTTTTCAAAAGGTAAAACCGTGCATTTTTATGTTTATTCTAGATTCTAATAAATTTTCATTGAAACATAACTTTAAATTTATTTAGTATTACTCAAAACTAACATCGAGATATCTCTTTTTCGATAAAAAAAATTAAAAATGTTAAAATTATTATTGTTAGTTTTTAAAATCTATTTATTCGATCCTATACTTTTTATTAATGATCAAATTTATTTTTCTAACTTAAGAATAAAGTTATAAAAATTATTAATTTTTCAAAATATCTGAGAGGTTATAAATTGCATAATCTTAGAAATTAAGTTGCTTATTTAATTGACAAATTGTCAATAGTAAATTAAAATGTTTATATAGTAAGCCCCCATCGTCTAGTCGGCCTAGGACACTTCCCTTTCACGGAGGTAACAGGGGTTCGAATCCCCTTGGGGGTATTATTAAGTAAGAAGTAGTGGCGCTTTGTGTAAACTTGTGTATAGGATCTTTTGACAGGAAACGTTAATCAGAACTTAATCAATTTGTGCATGAGTTTTAATAATTTCTTTTTTTAGAGTTTAAAGACCCAAAACAAAATAGCTTATTCCAGTCAGGTTTCAAAATTGTTTTATAATAAAAGTAACAGGGTAATCCTGGGAATAATTAAAAAAAAATAAAATAATATTATGACTGCAACTTTAGAAAAGCGCTCAAGCGCAAGTTTATGGGAGCGCTTCTGCGCGTGGGTTACTAGCACTGAGAACCGTTTATATATCGGTTGGTTTGGTTGTTTAATGATCCCTACTTTATTAACTGCTACTACTTGTTACATTATCGCGTTTATCGCGGCACCTCCAGTAGATATTGATGGTATTCGTGAGCCAGTTGCTGGTTCATTAATGTACGGTAACAACATTATTTCTGGTGCTGTAGTTCCAAGTTCAAACGCTATCGGAGTACATTTTTACCCAGTATGGGAAGCTGCATCTCTAGATGAGTGGTTATACAATGGTGGTCCTTACCAACTAGTTGTTTTACACTTCTTATTAGGTGTTGCATCTTACATGGGTCGTGAGTGGGAATTAAGCTACCGTTTAGGTATGCGTCCATGGATTTTCGTAGCTTTCTCTGCTCCAGTAGCAGCTGCATCTGCGGTATTCTTAATCTACCCAATTGGTCAAGGTTCTTTCTCTGATGGTATGCCTTTAGGTATTTCTGGTACTTTCAACTTCATGTTAGTATTCCAAGCAGAGCATAACATTTTAATGCATCCATTCCACATGGCTGGTGTTGCTGGTGTATTTGGTGGTTCTTTATTCTCAGCTATGCATGGTTCTTTAGTAACTTCTAGTTTAATCCGTGAAACTAGCGAGACAGAATCAACTAACAATGGTTATAAGTTTGGACAAGAAGAAGAGACTTACAACATCGTAGCTGCACATGGTTACTTTGGTCGTTTAATCTTCCAATATGCAAGTTTTAACAACTCTCGTGCTTTACATTTCTTCTTAGCTTTATGGCCAGTATTAGGTATTTGGTTAACTGCTTTAGGTGTAAGTACAATGGCATTTAACTTAAATGGTTTCAACTTCAACCAATCAGTAGTTGACAGTCAAGGTCGTGTAATTAACACATGGGCAGACATCGTTAACCGTGCTGACTTAGGTATGGAAGTAATGCACGAGCGTAACGCTCACAATTTCCCATTAGATTTAGCTGCTGTAGAAGCTCCAGCTTTTATTGGTTAATAGCGAATCTTTAAAAGGTTACTCGTAAGAATTAGCCCGCCTTAAAGCGGGCTAACCGTATGAAGACTTATGCTTTTTTATAAATTCAAAAAACAAAATGTTTTATTTTTGACTGATCGAAGATTACATTACTATTTAACAATTTTACGAGTGATGTTAACCTAATTGAACTGTAAAGTATATTGTCATTTATTATTTCGTTTGTTAACAAAAATTTAATAAAATGCTTTTACAATATATACATGTTTTTCATTTATTAGTTTATGAATTTATAGAGGCGTTCTTCAAAAAACGCATCGTCTGTTCACTCAAATGTTATTCTTTAGAAATAATTCTGTGTAGGTTAATTATTTGTGTAGCTAAAAATATTTCTGCAATTGTACCTGTTTGATATGTTTATAAAAAGGTACAAACATCTGTCCTTGAGAAGGTTGTTGGTAGAACATAACCAATAAACTTGCCTTGCGAAGGGTACCATTTGCTTTTTTTTGATTTTATCTCTACAATTATTAGCGTTAGTCAATAAAATATCAGAAGCTATGAAAAGCGTATTAGCCAAGCTCTATTTAATTTTAATTTTTGGTGTATCTTTATTTTTTGTTTTTTTTTTACTGAAAAGGATTTTACTGCGGTTCAAATTGCAAAAAGAGTTTATTAATTTGACATTTCGGCTTAGTCAGGATCAAACGGATTTGGAGTTAAATATGAGAATGGCCCGACTTTATATTTTGAAGGAAATGCCGATAGAAGCACTCGAAAAATACCGGTACTGTTTAAATAATTGGTGTAAAGATGATCAAATTGGATTGTTTATTTTATTAAATGGTATAGGTTGTATATATCTATCTTCGAAAGATTACGAAACAGCCTGTGACTTTTTCGAAACAGCTCTATTGATCAACCCGAACTCAACTCAAACTCTTTCAAATTTATCTTACACATATCAATTTCAAGGTGATTTATATAGCTTAGAAGAGGTATATAATAAGCTCATAGTTAAAGCGCCTTTAGAAAAACGGACGGCGGAACTGAAGAAATATTTACAAAGAAGATTAAAAAAATCAGAATAGCTCAATTTAAATATATAAGATTTGGTTCAAAAAAGAATTGCCTTACAAACT
>Ga0307978_1000052_pt1 | contig 102403 bp, 93 predicted proteins | sample OrgLakmetage1056_FD_203151 | JGI IMG/M metagenome (GOLD analysis project Ga0307978, IMG submission 203151) | Saline water microbial communities from Organic Lake, Antarctica - #1056 | ecosystem: Environmental > Aquatic > Non-marine Saline and Alkaline > Saline | place: Antarctica: Organic Lake... | reverse complement strand
AAGCGAATCTGTAATATCCTTTAACAGATTATCACGATCTAGAGTGGATAATAATAGTATTTCCTCTTTTAAATTATCTATGTTCATAATCTAAATATACATATAATAGCTGTATTAAACTAGAGCCTAATTAATTTGCATTTATAACTTGAATCCAAATACCACTTAAAACCCTTTATTATGAAAAAACTATTACTCCTTACGTCATTTCTTTTTACACTTACATTTAACGCCCAAAACAACTCAGACTTTTATCTTGCTTCCAATGGAGTGACTTGTCTATGCCCAGAGGCTAATTTTGGAGACACAGGAACCTTAACCATAAACGGTGAAACCAAAACCTTTACCAAGCGGTCTCGGGAACAACTTGATGCATTGATTGATAATGATGATCAAGATTCTCAAATTACCCTAACCTGTACAAGTGGTATAACTGATATGAATTTTATGTTTAGTGAAGCATCATCTTTTAATCAACCCCTTGATAATTGGGATGTAAGCCAAGTCACTAATATGAGAGATATGTTTTATTTTGCAACATCTTTTAACCAACCTTTAAATAATTGGGATGTAAGCCAAGTCACTGATATGTTTTCAATGTTTCAGGGTGCAACATCTTTTAACCAACCCCTAGATAATTGGGATGTAAGCCAAGTCACTGGTATGAAATTTATGTTTGATGGCGCAACATCTTTTAACCAACCTCTTGATAATTGGGATGTAAGTAATATCACTAATATGTATTACATGTTTTATGGTGCAGAGTCATTTAACCAGCCCCTTAATAACTGGGATGTAAGCCAAGTCACTGATATGTATACTATGTTTTATGGTGCAGAGTCATTTAACCAACCCCTTGATAATTGGGATGTAAGTAATGTTGCAGATATGACTGCTATGTTTTATGGAGCAACATCTTTTAACCAACCCCTTGACAATTGGGATGTAAGTAATGTTGCAGATATGGGATTTATGTTTTATGAAGCAACTATATTTAACCAAGATCTATCAGGATGGTGTGTAAATCAAATCCCAAACGAACCATCTGGATTTGCTCTTAACTCCGCTTTGCAAAACGACTTCTTCCCAAATTGGGGTGCTGAGTGTGTCATCGATAACCCAGATTTTTATCTTGCCTCCAATGGAGTGACTTGCCTATGCCCAGAGGCTAATACTGGAGACTCAGGAACCTTAACCATTAACGGTGAAACCAAAACCTTTACCAAGCGGAGTGAAACTGAATTGAGAAATCTCGCAATCAACACTATAGATGATCCACAAATTGCCCTCACCTGTACAAGTGGTATAACTAACATGAATGATTTATTTAATGGGTCTAATGCAACATCTTTTAACCAACCTCTTGATAATTGGGATGTAAGCCAAGTCACTAATATGGGATTAATGTTTAGTGGTGCAGAGTCATTTGACCAACCCCTTAATAATTGGGATGTAAGCCAAGTTACTGGTATGAATGTTATGTTTGGTTTTGCAACTTCATTTAACCAACCCCTTGACAATTGGGATGTAAGCCAAGTCACTGATATGTATGCTATGTTTGGTAATGCAACTTCATTTAACCAACCCCTAGATAATTGGGATGTAAGCCAAGTCACTGGTATGAAATTTATGTTTGATGGCGCAACATCTTTTAACCAACCTCTTGATAATTGGGATGTAAGCCAAGTCACTGGTATGAAATTTATGTTCCAAGGTGCAGAGTCATTTAACCAACCCCTTGATAATTGGGATGTAAGCCAAGTCACTGATATGAATGTTATGTTTGGTTTTGCAACTTCATTTAACCAACCCCTTGATTCTTGGAATGTTTTAAATGTCTCTAACATGGTTGCCATGTTTTCTAATGCAACTTCATTTAACCAACCTCTTAATAATTGGGATGTAAGTAATGTTGCAGATATGACTGCTATGTTTTATGATGCAACTATATTTAATCAAGATCTATCTGGATGGTGTGTAAATCAAATACCAGATGAACCTGAAAATTTTGCTGATAACTCGGCTTTGCAAAACGACTTCTTCCCAAATTGGGGCGCTGAATGCAACTTATCCACAACAAACCCAGAAGCTATTGGATTAGATATTCTAATATATCCTAACCCCTCAAATTCGAAAGTGTTTATCGAAAATGATGGGCAAATGATACTTTCTAAAATTAAATTGATTGATATGTTAGGTCGAGACATTAAAACCTTCTCGGTAAGTCAAATAACAAATGGTCTTGATGTTTCAGGAGTAGATGCGGGTAATTATTTTGTTCAGTTTACAACGGTAGATAACCAACAATTTGTAAAGCGATTAATTGTGAACTAAACACTTTATGGTGAAAACAATATAGATAAAGCCTCTATAGTTCCAAGGTGATTATAAAGCCATTAAAGGCCATTAACTAGCTAAAGTATTTGAATACTAAGTGCAGTTCGAAAATCTGATATAGACTCTAAAATTGCAAGATTCGCAAAGAATAAAGTCTAGAAAACAACTTATAGTTATATAAGATAAGAATCTATATGTTAAAGTTTCTACTCCTATTTTCTTTCTTTTTCTTGTAAATAGTTGCTAAATTTTTGTTACTCATCTGTTATTAATATATTTTAACTAAAAAAGACAGAAAGTGCAATAGCAGCTATCTGTGCTCATTTTCCATAGAAGCATGTTCATGCTAATTAGAGCTTAGCCCTTAATTTTAAAGCAAAATTTGGATTAATAAACTCAATATAGTCATTATTAAAATAGAAGTGACGTGTTTTACAATGCCTTTTAGATACTACTGTTATTTAATCTAGGTTATATTCCACTTCATATAAATTAGAAACACTGTTTAATTTTTTTGAATCATCTTTTTAATTTTAAAAAACACTCCAGACTTATGGAGGCTAAATGAGTTGCCGTATTTAAGGGTTTCCCAAATTTAAAAAAACTGCATGTTTTAAAAAAAGAGCAATACTTTCCTTTAAACATTTAAGATGCCTCCTAACTTCACTAAATGTTTTCAGATTCTAAAACTAGAAGAGTATCAAAATTAATGTCATTAGTAAGCATTCAACAAGAGCATTTTTGGTAGAAATTTAAAGAATTTGGAAACAAGCATTCTTAAATATAAAAAGATCATAATTATAACAAATCTATAGCACGCATGCACAATAAATGAAAAAGGGATTAATTTGTAAATGGAGGTATTAAATCTTACATTTACATTGAACTATACATTTTGGAATTTCAAGTTTTAAAAAAGTTACCTCCCTCTTAAATTACTCCATGAATAATATAAAACCAAGTGTCCTTATTGTTGATGACGATGCCACTAGTTTATATTTGCTTGAGGCCATTTTAAAAGATCTAGACATAACTCTTATTAAAGCAAAATCTGGGCTGGAAGCCTTGTCTAAGATAAAAGATCAGGAAATTGCTTTGATACTGCTTGACATAAATATGTCTGAAATGAGTGGGATCGAGCTTGCAAAAATTATCCAAAATGATAAAAGCAGGGAAAAAGTTCCAATCATTTTTATTACATCATATGTAAAAGAGGATCTTGAGCTAGAAAAATGTTATGAAGCGGGTGCAGTGGATTTTATTCTCAAACCTTTAGTCAGAAATATCATCCTTAATAAAGTAAAACTTTTCTTGGAGTTATACCGTCAAAAGAAGCAAATTCTTAATGATTATCTGAAGTTAGAAGAATCAAAGCATGAAAAGATTTTACTTACCCAAGTAGAAAAGGCCTCACATACTGGCAGCTGGCGACAAAATATTAATACGGGACATATTTTTTGGTCTAATGAAATGTATAAGATCTTTGGCCTTGACAAAAATTTACAGAAAGAGAATTTATTAGATATACTCGTTAAAGCAATTCACCCCGGTGATAAAAAGAGAGTTGAGAAGGTATTGTCGAGAAATATTAAAGACGATATTTTCCGTGTGATGGATTTCCGCATTATTCGGACTGACGGCAGTATGAGATGGGTGCATGCACAGTGGGGCCCAGAATATGGTGACTCGGGTCGTTTAGGAGTGCAGTTTGGTTTTCTTCAAGATTTTACAGAGCAAAAGATAGCTGAAAGTACAATCAAAGAATCAGAAAAAATGTATCGCACCTTGCTTAACGCCTCACCAGATGGTATTTTCATCATGGATCTGGAAGGGCGTATTACAGAAATTTCCGATATTATACTAGAAATATTTGGCGCTGGTGATAAAAACGAATTTATTGGAGTCTCATTTTTTCATTTTATTCCCAATGCTGAGGTGAAAAAAATGAGAGAGATCCTGAGCAATGCAAAATCGGAAGGATTAATTCAAAATATCGAATTTATACTGACCCGGAAAAATCAGTCTCAGTTCATTTGTGAACTAAGTATCACACTTATTCAGGAAGCTGATGGGAGACCTGATGCCTACATGGCCATCGTCCGCGATATTTCTCAACGAAAAAAGATCGAACAGCAACTTAGTAGATCAGAACGTATGGCTAGTCTTGGTGAAATGGCTTCAGGCATGGCACATGAAATCAACCAACCTTTACTTTCCATTACCTTAGGTATTGAAAACCTCTTCATGAAAATAAAGGAAGCAAATGTTGTGGACAAATCCTATCTTCATAAAAAATCTGAGAAGATATTTGAAGATATTTTAAGAGTAGGGAAAATCATTGACCACGTCAGGGCTTTTTCACAAGATCTTGATGAGTATATTTCTACCTCCTTCGACATCAATAAAAGTATTACCAATGCTATTTCCATGATTTCGGAGCAATTCAAACATCATGGTATCACTTTGGACATCCAACTTGATAAAAAAGTCCACCCTATCATTGGTAATACTTACAGATTTGAACAAGTGATTCTGAATTTGCTAACAAACGCAAAAGATACCCTTGGTGAGGTAGTGAAAACTCCCAAATCAGATTTTATAAAGACGATAATTATCCGAACTTATCATGATGATTACACAAATTTTATAGAGGTAAAAGATAATGGAAATGGAATTAAACCTGATGTCATCGATCGAATTATGCTTCCGTTTTATACCACCAAGGATGCAGGTAAAGGAACTGGACTCGGTCTGTCTATTTCATTCGGAATCATTAAAGAACTAAATGGATATATCGATGTTGAAAGCAATTCCTTATCCGGAACTACCTTTAGGATAAGCCTTCCCATACCAAAATTAAACGATAATAATAAAAATACTACAGCTTCAAAAGATGAATAAACTTACTGTTCTCGTCCTTGATGATGAAAAGCGCTTTACTGAAGAATTGACTGAATTCTTGCAGAATTCTGGTTTTATAACTCATGAAGCCAACTCAGGAGCTCAAGGATTATCGCTCCTCAAGAAAGAATGTATTGATTTGTTGATTCTCGATGTTCGATTACCAGGTGTAAACGGATTGGATATCCTTAAAAAGGTAAAAGTTGAATATCCCAATATGGAGGTCATCATTGTTTCAGCGCATGGTGATATGGATACGGTAATTAAAGCTATGCGCCTTGGTGCCATCGATTACTTGCGTAAACCGTTTCGACATATCGATATTCGGATCGCCATTGAGCGCACAGAAAAGTTTCTACTTCTGCAACGGAAAATGAAGCAAATGGAAGAAAAAAACTCTCTGATTTCTAAAAATCTTGAAGAGCGTATTGAGCGTCATTTTATTGGAATAAGCCCACAAATAAAGGACGTATTGGAGATGGCCATGACCGCTTCAAAATACCCTGATACAAACGTACTTATAACGGGAGATAGTGGCACTGGGAAAGAAAATATTGCGCGGATTATACATTTTGCTAGCAATAGAAAAGATGATGTGTTTTGTGCGGTAAACAGCAGCGCAGTCACCGATTCGTTGATGGAAAGTGAGTTTTTTGGACATAAAAAAGGCTCTTTCACTGGAGCTGTAACCGACAAGAAAGGTTTTTTTGAGACTAGCGACAAGGGGACTTTATTTCTAGATGAAATTGCGGATATGCCCATGAACCTGCAGGCGAAAATGTTGCGTGCCATCGAAGAAAAAAAAATCACACGAGTTGGTGAAACACAACCAATTACAACCGATTTCCGAATCATTTCTGCTACCAACCATGAGTTGGATACATTGGTGGAAGAAAAAAGATTCCGGCTCGATCTCATTCATCGACTCAATACATTGCATATCCATCTGCCTACCCTGAGGGAAAGGCCAGAAGATATTGAACCACTCCTTCTTTATTTTGCCGAAGATTTTTCTAGAAAATTCAATAAACCGTTCCCACTCATTGATAAAGAAGTCTTTCAAATATTAGAATCGTATGCTTTTCCCGGGAATGTAAGGGAGTTGAAAAATATGACCGAACGCGCCATTATTCTTAGCAAAGGCAAAATACTTGGGGTAAAGGATTTCCCAGTGAAAAAACACTCTAAATCAGAACTAAATAACGAAAACACGGAGTTGAACTTAGAAAAGAAAGAAACTGAATTAATACGGCTTGCTTTAAATAATAGTAATAATAACCAAACTGCCGCTGCCAATAAATTGGGCATACAAAGAATGGCACTTGCCCGAAAGATGCAGAAGTACAATATTAGCCTCACGGATAATGAGGGTTGAAAATGAGCACAATACTCTTTATTGAGCACATTTTCACTGCTAAAAATAATATCAAATATCTTCTCAGTTTTTTTTAGTTCTATTTTTAAACTGTAACTAACTGTAGTAGTGTGATTTATGAATACAGGCACAAATAAAAAGGTATAATTTATTTTTTGGCATATTATTTGGAAAGTGAGGTATAACAGGTAGGCCGTCCCTCATGTAAAGCACGGTTTAATATTAAAAATTATTATAATGGCAGTAGAAAAAACAGTTGGATCATCAAGTTTGGTAGAAGTAGTAGACCGTATACTTGATAAAGGAGTAGTAGTAGATGCTTACGTTCGTGTATCTTTAGTTGGTATCGAGCTTGTTGCTATCGAAGCAAGAATTGTTGTAGCATCAGTTGAAACATACTTGAAGTATGCTGAAGCAATTGGTTTAACCGCAAAAGTTGCGTAAGCAATGAATGTGAGTAATTAAGTTAAAGAGTTCTCTTGCCAATTATCCTTTATTTGTTTACAATGAAAAGCATAATTCGCCAAGTTGCTCTTGATTTAATTAATACTATTATTTTAAATAGATTACGTCGAGCCAGAGCATCGGAAAATTAAATTCTAAATTTATGGAACATAAAAGATTAACCATTTGATATGAAAACCGAGAATGAAAACAACTCTATAGATTTTATAGAGACATTAATTACAAGCTTTGAGGATCGAATACAGAAAATAGAAAAAACTTTTAGCTCTTCAGAATCACTTATTGAATCATCCCAAGCTTTATTGAATGACTTCCAATATTCATTAAAGAAACTTAAAAAAGAAAGAAATATATTAAACAATAAATTACGCGAAAACTTAGCTAAAATTGGCTCGTTGCGTAAAAACGACTACGATGGTATGATGGGGGAGCTTTTCTTTGTGTTGGAACAGAAAGAAAAAGAAGCAGAAGATGAATTCCATCAGTATTTAGAATATCAAAAGACAATGGCTAGCCTTCTTCGCGAAGGTGTTCTTGAAATAAAAAATATCGGACAGAACGATAATAAAGGAAATATCAAGAACTTTAAAATAGAGATTAAAACTATTTTAAAAGCACAGCAGGAAAAAAAAGAAGAGGCTACTATTAAATTTTTAGAACTTCAGGATATACATGAAAAAATTTCCAATAGTTTTAATGGATTAATTAATCAGGATACCCATGTATTTTGTAAAGATCTCAAAAATGTAAAAAAATACCTATTAGAGGAAATAAAATAACCTAAAAAAATAAAAATTAAGCGGTATGAGCATAGCAAACCAAATGAAAAATTTAACTGATGATATCTTATCATCATATAAACAAAGAGCAGCTGAGTTTCAAGAAAGGCTCAAAGACAATGCCGAAATTAATAAGAAAGTGCAAGAAACACTTGATGGTTTTCGTAAGGACCAGATGGAAATGGCTACAACCTTACGTGCAAGTGCAGCTAGTTTGCATACAAATTTGGAGCAAAGCCAAAAAGAACGATTAAAATCGTTTAAACAAATGATGGGCGGAATTCATGGGTCTATCTCCCAGATTCAAAGTGAAGTAGAAGAAATTAAGATTTCTACCACTGTCATGCTCAGTGATTTTTCAACCAATCATAAAGCGGCAGCGGCAGAGCTTCACAAAGAATTGGATCAAAATCAAGCTAACCTTTTGAGCTGGAATAGCTCACGCCTAAAAGATTTTAATGGTTTCATGCTTGACACGAATGAAAAGATCAATAGCATCAAAAAAGAGGTGCGTAGTATTTTTGATTTTACCGATGAATTATTGGTTAAATTTTCTGATGACCGAATTAAAATGTCAGCAACCATGAGAGCTGAGTTAAATACAAACTTAACGGATAGAGTTACATATACCCGAAATATACTAGCAGAGTTTAATAAAAGCCTTGCTGAAACAGGTAAAGTAAACCAAGAAATGGCGAAAGCTCTAAAACTTGAATTACAAAATTCAAGCAAAGAACTTTCAAATAGCGATGCACAACGTTTGAAGGACTTCAATGTATCGTTTACTGGTATTCAAAAGCGGGTTAACGAAATTCAAAAATATGTCAATACATTTTTGACTGAATTTTCAACAGACAGGAAGCAAGCTGCAGAAACATGGAGTCAATTGATTAAAACAATTGCTAGATTAGAAGAGTCTCCAGTACATGAGCAAAAAAAATCAACAACAGAAACTGTAATACCAACAACTGAAAAAGTTGAGGTCGAGAAAGAAGCACCTGTTAAGGAAGTACCTGTTAAAGAGGAAATTGTTTCGAAAACTGAAACAACTACAACAGAGTCAGTAGTGGAAATTCCAAAAATTGATAAATCTAAGACGGAATCTACATTAGAAGAGAAAGTGCTAAATTACATCAACTCACATAAAAAAGGGGTTAAGGTTTCTGATATGGAAAAACCTTTTGGCGAAACTCGAATGAGACTAGGTTTTGTTAGCAAAAAGTTACTGGATGAAGAAAAAGTTCAAAAAATTGAAAACCTTTATTATCCGTTGACTAAAAAATAGCGGAAATGAACACAAAAATAAAATGCGTCTATTGCAAGGGAAAAGGAATAGATCCATTTAACTTGCTTTCAGACATATCAAAATGTCAAGTATGTAATGGACTTTCTAGTGTAGAGATAGATGCACCATTTAGAATTTGTGTTTTTTGTTCCGGAACGGCCACTAATCCTCTAGGAGCAAGAGTTCCTTGTATTGTTTGTAAAGGAAAAGGTAATAATACAATTACTAGCGAATTACTTTGTGCAAAATGTATTGGAACTGGGCGGGCAAAAGATGGACTACCTTGTACAACTTGCAAGGGAACAGCATATAAATAATAAAAGAAGTAAATTATGAGTAAAGAACATAACGCAGTATTGGCACCCACTCCACAAGCCGATTTTGTTGAGACTCCATACATTGCCGATATTACGAGCCGAGCTCAAACCTATATTAAAGCAGGTTTTCCTGTGCACCTAAGGGGTCCTTCTGGAACAGGAAAAACAACTATCGCTTTGCATTTAGCAGGCAAGCTTGGAAGACCTGTAGTAATGATTCATGGAGATGCAGAATTTAAAACTTCAGATCTAGTAGGTGGTGAAAGTGGATATAAAATCAAAAAAGTAGATGATCGCTTTATTCACACTGTGCATAAATATGAAGAAGATTATTCAAAGCAGTGGCAGAGTAACCGTCTTACCCTTGCTGTTCAAAATGGCTTCACATTAGTTTACGATGAATTCACCCGGTCGCGTCCAGAAGCCAATAACGTTTTGTTGCCTATACTACAAGAACGTATGATGACCACCCAATCGACTAGAGGTGAAGAAACTTATATTAAAGCGCATCCAGATTTTTGTGCTATTTTTACTTCAAACCCTGAGGAATATGCAGGGGTCAATAGAACACAGGATGCTCTTCGTGATAGGATGGTCACCATGGATATAGATCATTTCGATTATGAAACAGAACTACAGATTGTCATAGCAAAATCAAAACTTTTATGGGAAGATTCTCAAAAAATCGTAAAAATTGTGAGAGGATTGAGAGAATCTGGAAAAACAGAATTTGATCCAACCATACGAGGATCGATTATGATTGCAAAAACAATGGCTACCTTAGAAACAACACCCTCAGAATCCAAAGAATTATTTACAACAATTTGTCAGGACATTCTTTCTTCAGAAACTAGCCGTATTGGTTCTAAAACGAACCAAGATAGAGTACGATTAATTGTAAAAGATCTTATTCAACAACATTATTGATCTTTTATTTCTAATGATTCACAAAAAAATAAAATAATAATGAAAGGTTCAACTTCTTTAAAAGGTATTCATAGTATCAAGTCAATACAAAGTATTAGAAAAGATGCTGATGAAAACAGCGAGAATCCAAATTTTTTAAAGCTTTACATGCTTGAAAAAGAGCGTACCCGATTACAGAAAGAAAAAAAGGGTATGCATTTAAGACTAGAGCCTATAGATGCAAGACTGAAGGAAATTTCAGAATACTACTCCGCCTCTCTAGGGAAAAGAACCCAAAGCGGTTCAGATAAAAACCAGGGAACAAGTCCAGATGACGAAAAACCAGAATGGAAAACCGTTGGAATTAATTATTAAAAAGAAGTACTTATATGCCAGAGAATATTTCTCATTCTGTCAACTCCACTAATCTTGCCGACATCCTCGAAAGAGTCCTCGATAAAGGAGTTGTAATAGCAGGAGATATCAAAATACAAATTGCAGATATTGATCTGTTGACTATCAAAATTCGTCTTTTGGTGGCCTCTGTTGATAAAGCCAAGGAAATTGGGATTAACTGGTGGCAAGAAGATGCTTTTTTGTCTTCATCAGCCCATGAAAGTGAATTAAAAGAAGAAAATAAAAAGTTACTGGAGCGAATAGAAAAACTGGAAGCAAACAGTAAAAGTTAAAAAACTTCCCATCCAAAGCTCTAAAAAGAATCTAATATAAGAAACTATGGAAAATAAAAAAGACAAGGACGACTTGAATTTTGATATGCTTGGATTGGGAGGTATATTCAAAGGATTCGAAAAATTAGTTGACCTCGCTGGGAAACTTCAGGATCAAGATGAGATAAACAAAGAAGGAGAGATCAATCTTGATCACCTCAAAAAAGGTATGAAAGGGGTTTATGGTTTTACTATCAAAACTGCTGCTGCTGGAGGAGGAAAGTCTACCGTTGAAACCTTTGGTAATATAAGAAAAACACCTGAAGGACCGAAAGTGGATGAGGAGCGTGAGCCAATGATAGACATGTTTGATGAAAAAGATGAAATCGTTATCATTGCAGAAATGCCAGGTATTGAGGAAAACGATTTAAAAATTGATCTAAAAGGGGATATCCTTGATATTTCGGCAGAAAGGGATACTCGAAAATACCATAAGGAGATTTTACTTCCCGAAAAAGTAGAAGAGGGAAAAATGAAAGTAAAATATAATAATGGCATACTTGAAATTAGGATAAAAAAATAAAAGATGGCACTCTCAGGTTTAGATAATACTCATCTTAAACTGATTCTTATTGGAGGAAAAGGTGGTGTGGGTAAGACGAGCTGCGCAACCTCTATTGGCCTAGAGTTGTCGAAAACTCAAAAGACTCTTGTTATCTCTACGGATCCAGCCCATTCCATTTCCGATTGCTTGGGTCAACAAATGGGCAATGGCATTCATTTCGTTGATGGGGTTGAAAACCTTGCAGTAACAGAAATATTTGCCGACCAAGTATATGAGGAATTTAAAACAAAACATGAAGAAGAGCTAAAAGGCCTTTTTGAAACTTCAACTAATCTCGATTCAGAAGATATTGATGACTTGTTAAAGTTATCCATGCCTGGTATTGATGAAGTAATGAGTCTGATGACTATTATTGACATTATTGAAGAGGGTAACTTTGAAAAATATGTCGTAGATACAGCTCCAACTGGACATGCTTTGAGAATGATTTCCTCTCCAATTGTGTTGGATCAATGGATTAAGGTAGCAGCAAAAATGAGGTGGAAATATCGCTATATGGTAACAAGCTTTTCCGGTTCCTACCAACAAGACAAAACAGATGCATTGCTTCTTAACCTTAAAAAGACGGTAAAAAAAATTGAGCGTTTGTTTCGCGATCCTACTCAATGTGAGTTTATTCCCGTATGTATTCCTGAATCTATGGCAGTTTCAGAAACCAACCGATTAATTTTAAGTCTTCGTAATTCTAATTTAACGGTACGGCAGATGATTGTGAACAATGTATTGCAATCTGAAGGATGCAGCTTCTGTAAGGAAAGGCAAATAGGACAGCAGAAATATTTAGAACAAATCAGCATAACTTATCCGAAGCTAAATAGAGTCATCATGCCTTTATTTGCAAACGAAATTAGAGGATTAGAAAAACTGAGTCAAATGAGAATGTTGCTATTTGGCTAGAAAAAAATAAATATATAATCTCAATTATTTTGAAATCTTCCCAAAACACGTTTATTCTTAAGGTTAAAGAAGCATTAGTAAAAGATGTTGGCAGGGCCATCGCAAGGATGGATCCTAAAGATATGAAAGCCAATAGTTTTGAACCAGGCGATATTATTATTATTGAGGGTAAGCGTAAAACTCCAGCAAAGGTTATGCCCTGCTATCCGGAAGAAAGAGGGAAACAAATCCTTCAAATCGACGGTATTACAAGGGAAAACTCACAGGCAGGTATCGATGAAAAAATAAGCGTTGAGAAAGCTATCTACAATCCAGCCGTAAAAATAAGGCTTCAACCTGATACTGGTAGTGGTTCGCAGAAGAGTAATGATGCTAAATATATTGGTTCACTTATCGATGGGTTACCAATATCAAAAGGGGATAAAATAAGAGCTAACCTATTTGGGTCTAGATCAATAGATTATATCGTAGTGGATACAACCCCCTCAGGGATTGTGGTGATTAACCCTAATACCAAAATTGATTTGAACTTACCAAAACAGGGTAAAAACAAATCATCCAAAGTATCTTATGAAGATATCGGAGGTCTTGGGAACCAAGTACAACGCATCAGAGAAATGATTGAACTTCCGATGAAATATCCGGAAGTTTTTGAGCGATTGGGTATTGATCCTCCAAAGGGTGTGTTCCTTTACGGCCCCCCAGGAACAGGGAAAACTTTGATTGTAAGGGCAGTGGCCAGCGAAACAGATGCGTATTTCCTGCATATTTCTGGTCCAGAGATTATGGGTAAATTTTATGGTGAAAGTGAAGAGCGTTTGCGTAAAGTTTTTGCGGATGCTCAAGCGCACGCACCAGCTATCATTTTTATTGATGAAATCGATGCCATCGCTCCTAAAAGAGAAGATCTGGGTGGTGAAAAACAGGTTGAAAAACGCGTTGTAGCCCAGCTTTTATCTTTGATGGATGGATTGGAGTCCCGCGGTAAAGTAATTGTAATTGGAGCAACAAATATTCCCAATACAATTGATCCAGCATTGCGCCGTCCTGGAAGGTTTGATAGAGAACTTTCTGTTTCTATTCCTGATAAAAAAGGAAGGCTAGAAATTCTAGAAATTCACACTCGTGGAATGCCTTTAGCTGTAGACGTAAGCCTTCAAAAGTTGGCTGAAATAACACATGGTTTTGTAGGGGCCGACTTGGAAGCATTGGCGCGTGAAGCAGCGATGACTACGCTTCGAAAGATTCTGCCCAAGATTGATTATGAACTAGCTGAAATCCCTTATGAATCGCTGATGAAACTTGAAGTTTCAATGGATAATTTTTATGATGCCATGAAGGAGGTGGAACCATCAGCTATACGCGAAGTGTTTGTAGAAATACCTGATGTTAAATGGGAGGATGTAGGTGGACTTAACGAGATTAAAGAAGCATTAAAGGAAGCTGTGGAATGGCCCTTAAAATATGCTGAATTATTTCGTAAAGCAGATACAAAACCTCCTAAGGGAATTATCCTATACGGACCACCTGGAACCGGGAAGACTTATCTGGCAAAAGCAGTAGCGAGCGAGAGTGGAGTTAATTTTATTTCCGTTAAAGGTCCCCAAATTATGAGTAAATACATTGGGGAATCAGAAAAAGGGGTAAGGGAATTGTTTAGAAAAGCCAAACAGGCCGCACCTACTATTCTCTTTCTAGATGAAATCGATAGCCTCGTGCCCAAGCGTAATAGCGAAAGCTCAGGTTCTAATGTCACCGACAGGGTAATAAGTCAATTCCTAACCGAAATGGATGGTATTGAAGATCTTAAAGGAGTAGTTGTATTGGCAGCTACCAATCGCATAGACCTGATTGATTCAGCTTTATTAAGAAGCGGCAGATTTGATCTATTATTTGAACTACCATTACCAGATGAAAAAACTCGTGAAAAAATATTTAAAATCCATACCCGTAATAAACATTTGCAAAAAAATGTTGACTTAAAAATATTAGCTAAGGAGACTGAAGGCATGGTAGGTGCCGATATTGAGTTTATTTGTAGAAAGGCCTCTGTGATGGCCATTCGTAAAATAATTGATACCCTCAAAGGCTTGGAAGCTAAGTCAGATGTTAACATTGTTATTAAAAAAGAACACTTTGATGACGTTATTCAATTTGTCAAAACCCAAAATCTAGTAAAGAAAAATGGAAAAAGGTATGATTAATAAAAGTCTATATATTTATGGATTTGTTCCAAATGATTATGATAATGAACAACTAAAACAACTAGAAAGTATAGGTGTAGGTACCATTCCGTTTCGAAAAACATCGGCAATTGTGTCCCCAAAAAGCATGATAGATATCAAGCAACTAAGCACAGAAGCACTTGCCGAGCTGATGATTCATCATCAGAAGACCATCGAAAGCCTTATGAGTATGGGATTTAACACAATTATTCCGATGCGTCTGGGTACTTTCAGCACTAATAGCGATGAACTAACTCGAATTATTGAAAAAGGGTATGATTTGATTTTGGAAATCACCGATAAAGTGACCAATCTTATTGAAGTCGAAATCGTTACGACATGGTCCAATTTTAGTCAGATCATGACTGAAATCGCTGTGGATCCAAAGATTGTAGAGATGAAAGAAGAATGCGAAAAAAGTGAAACAGGAATGACACAGTCCGATCAAATAAGCATCGGTCATCTTGTTAAAAACATACTTGATGAATTACAATCCAAATACGAAAAACAGATTACTCAAACTTTTAGTCCTTTCTGCGAGGACATAAAGCAGCATGAACTTTTGAGTGATCAGATTGTTTCAAACACCGCTTTTCTGATACCCCAAAGTAAGTTAGTTCTATTTGAAAAAGCCTTAGATGAATTGGATGAAAACTTAAATGGTAAACTTAATTTCAAGTTGGTTAGCCCCCTTCCGTGTTATAGTTTTTATACTATGGATTTGGAAAGCCTATCTTTTGAAAATATAGAATCGGCTATAAAGGAACTTGGATTGAATAATTCCACCACCGAAAAAAATATTCAACAAGCGTACATCAATAAAGCTAAGCTTTTTCACCCAGACACGAATTCGGGTGAAGATTCAGTTATAAGGTTTGACCAGATTAACAAGGCATATCAAACTTTGCTAGATTACGTAAATACCGTTAAACCATCATCAAAAGAGGAACAATTTTCGTTGCAGAAAGATGCGGTAATCGAAAATTCACTTTTTCTAAAAATAAAAGAATAATATGGAAAGAGACGGTAAATATATTTATTGCATTATCGCTTCAGATTACGATAGTAATTTTGGACCCATCGGTATAGGAGATCGTGGTGATCTAGTAACTACCATAGGTTTTGATGGATTATGCATGGTCGTAAGCGACCATTCCCTAAGCGATATTGAGGTGAACCCTAAAAATATTCTTTCTCATCAGAAAGTGATAGAGGAGGTGATGAAAGAATTTAACAGCATACTGCCCTTAAGGTTCGGAAATATTGCAGCTACACCAGACGAAATACGAAACCTCCTTAGTGGAAGGTATCGTGAATTTATGGAATTGCTGCGTACATATGAAAATATGGTAGAAATAAATGTCAAATGTACTTGGAAAAATATAGATACTATTTTTAAAGAAATTGAACAGGAAAATACAGCTTTTAAGAGCATAAAACAGGACATCAAAAAAGAACAGGATCTAAATAAAAAAAATAAAAAAAGAGCTGAAGTCGGTAAAATGCTTCAGGAAGAGCTGCATAAAAAAAACAAAAATGAAGCTGAATCAATGATGAACGTTTTTAAAAAGGCTACATTTGATTTTAGGCAAAACAGAACAACCAGTGATGCCATGTTTTTTAATACGGCCTTTTTAATGAACAGTGGTAGAGAAAAAGAGATCGATAATATAATATCAGATATTGGCGAGGAGTATAAAGATAGTATCGACTTCAGTTATACTGGGCCTATGCCAATTTTTAGTTTTATTGAGTTAAGGATATTCCCAGAAAAGTGGGAAACTTTGTGATAAATTAAGAATTCCAAGGAATTAATTTAAAATGGGAAACATAGTGGAACAAGATAAAGATCAAGAAGGTATCTATTTGTATTGCATTATTAGGCATACTGGTTCAGTGGTTGAATTTGGACAAATAGGTATTGGAACCCGCCAAGACAGGGTATATACAATAAACTATAAGGACATAAGTATTGTTGTTAGTAAATCGGCGACGATGAGATATGATGCGCGACGGGTTAATTTAACAACGCATACATTGGTTTTAGAGGAAGTAATGAAGAAATTCTCTATTCTTCCCATAAGATTTTCAACGATATCCGACTCCTACGATGAATCAAAAATTTTAGAAATTCTTGAAAAAGAATATGATAAATTCTCTGATTTACTTGAAGAAATGAAGGGCACAAAAGAGCTGGGGTTAAAAGTACTGGCGCTCGAAGAGCCTATTTATAAATACATTTTAGACAAATATCAAGATATACGTGAATTAAAAGAAAAGCTGGCAAAATTAGATCCTGATAAAGCCCATTATCAATTGATAAAAATTGGTGAAATGGTAGAAAAGGCTCTCGTTAAAGAAAATTCTAATTTTAGTGATGACATAGTAAAAGTATTAAAGCCGTTGTCGGATGAAGTCAAAATCAATGATAATTATGGTGAGCGGATGCTTCTAAATGCAGCTTTTCTTATAAAAGAGGAAAACGAAACTGAATTTGATGAGACCATCAACGCATTAGATGGACAATACGGAAATCTTCTGTCTTTTAAATATGTGGGTACCTTACCACCTTACAATTTCGTAGCCTTAGTCATTAACACTTAAGAGAATTACTATGATAATTAAAGGGATCGTTTTCATTGCGAAAAAAATAGATGAGTTAGTACAAAGAGAGGTGTCAGATGAGGGTCTTATTAAAGAGCGTCTTATGGCACTGCAATTAAAATTCGAGATGGACGAAATTACTGTAGAGGAATATGACTTGCAGGAGGACGAACTACTCGGATTAATTGAAAATATAAGGCTTGAAAAAGAAAACAACCAATAATTTAAAGCACCTCCTTAGAGTGGTGTCGTGGTTTGTTTAAATGCATTAATTTTAAAGAATAACTAGTGTTTAAAAATTTTAGACACTACTAAAGCCAGTTATTAAAAATAGTTTGCCCAGAGTGTAGTGTAATCCGTAGATTTATTTTCAGCAATAAATTTTATTAAGGATGCGGACGCACAGAAAATTAAAATGAATATTAGCTGATTTATTTACATAATCAAAAAAAAATGAGTAAAATAATAGATATTAAGACTGCTGTTCTCAAGTTTTTGAAAAGTAACATTCGCAGCCATGAAATAACAATCATAAAGCTTGATAAAGTGGATGAGAACTGGGAAGCGATAGCAGAGGTATACGAGGACGATTCCTTTTTAAAATCAATGAATTTGCCACCAAAAAATACGAGGCTGTTTTACTCTGTTAAGATGGATGAAGAAAAGGAAGTTATCTCTTTTGAACGACTAACAGAGTATTTTCATTAGTAAGTATTTTAAACTGTCACAAAATGGTAGATGAGTTAATATACGTATACTGCATTTCAGATAGTCTGCTTCTTGTGGATTCTATTTCGGATCAAAATGACCTAAAGTGCCTTAAGTTTCATGAATTTTATGCAATTGTAAAGCAGGTTTCTCCTGATGAATTTTCGGAAGAAAACCTAAATAAAAATTTTGATGATTTACCTTGGATAGAACTACATGCTCGGAATCATATTCGTATAATTGGAGAGGTAATGGAGAACAGGACTGTAATTCCTTTCAAATTTGGCACCATATTCAATTCTGAAGAAAGTCTATTGAAATTTATCCATAAGTATTCTAGTTCGCTAAATGAAAACCTTAAAAACATAGAAGGAAAAGAAGAATGGTCTGTTAAAATTTATTGCGACTACACGTTGTTAAATGAACAAATCACTGAGCTGAGTGAAGATGTAAATAACTTAGAACAGGAAATATTAAACAGCAAGCCTGGTAAAGCTTTTCTCTTGAAACGAAAAAAAGTTGAACTAATTGAAAAGGAGGTTCAAAAGGTTGTACAACTTTCTGGTCAGACCTGTTATGAAGAACTCGCTAGTCTTAGCGAACTGACTCAAATCAACAAACTTCTGCCAGAAGAAATTTCCGAAAAAAAAGACAGTATGATTTTAAATATCTCGTGTTTTGTAAGTCAAGTTAGGGTAAATAAATTTCTCAATGCTTTTGATGAACTGCAGAAAAAATATAAAAAAATAGGGTTTAACATGGCTACTGCAGGTCCGTGGCCTCCTTTTAGTTTCACTTCAATTAAAGAAAAGTAATGGAGGAAAATGTAATTAATCAGTCGAAAGACATCACTATTGTCGAAATACTAGATAGAGTATTAAATAAGGGAGTTGTTATTACGGGCGATATCGTCATCTCGGTTGCTGAAATCGATCTTGTATATGTGGGATTAAAGTTACTGGTAACTTCTGTTGAGACAATGCAGGAAAAGCGTCTGACCATCGTAAAGCCAGATCAGGAAAAAAAATAGCGATGCAATGAAAAAAATCATTTATGCCATACTATTAACAAACCGAAATCATGCTGAAACCAGCGACTTGATGAATGGTATTAAGGGCATAACGGATGCAGATATATATACCATTTCTTTTAATGACATTTCTATAGCTGTAAGTGACTTTACCCTCCCGAAAGAGGCAACAAATAAAGAATTAGCGATCGATTTTGCGCGAGTTATTGAAGCCTTGTCACAACAGTTAACTCTGCTGCCTGTTCGATTTGGTACTTTTATAAAGTCGGATGAAATCGCAAATAAATTATTGATCAATCACTATGATTCTTTTTTCAGAAACCTTCAAAAAGTAGAAGATAAATGTGAATTTGGTTTAAAAGTATTGTACGATCATGATACATTTATCAAGAAAATTAGTGCAAAAGCAGCTGCAGATATTGATCCTCGCGAATACTTTTCCACAACCACTATCCACACTAATTATCTACTTGAAAAAATAAAAAAGAATAAGTTAGAAGATACTCTGCTAAAATATGTCGAACAATTAATAGAGGATATTAGCCTGCATTTAATACAAATAAATCCTGATTCTAAATTCACAAAGATGGTCACCAATAGCATTCTTTTGGATGCTGCTTTTTTGATTAAAAAATCTAAAAAAGATGAATTTATTCAAGCTATTGAAGTATTCAATCAGGAACACAAGGACTTACAATTTCTACTCACAGGCTCCTGGCCTCCTTATAGTTTCGTTGATATAGTCATAGAGCAATAATTTCTGAATTTGAAAGAAACTAGGATACTTTTAAATTCAGGCTTGATAGATTATATTAAAGAAGTGATTTAAAAAAATAAAATTATGGAAAGTCTCTATATCAAAGCTCCTTCCAATATCCCCAATCACAGCCTAGCATAGATCTTAATAAGTCTAATTGAGCTTATATCTAAGCCATATATAAGGTGAGTCCCTATAGGTTCATAGTGAACTCGTTGTACGAAAATGAAACTAAAAATTCAGGTGAAATATGAGCGAGGTTGAAATTGAAAATTTTAGTGAACAATAATATATTTATAGAATATAAAGAAAACGTAAAAATGAGTAAAATATTAGGAATAGATTTAGGGACTACAAATTCTTGTATGGCTATAATGGAAGGAAATAAACCGATCGTTATTCTAAATAATGAAGGACTTAAGACAACGCCATCTGTTGTCTCTTTCATTTTGGCTGGTGAACGTAAAGTTGGAGCTTCGGCAAGGCGACAGGCCATAGCCAATCCAGAAAATACAATTTCTTCCATTAAACGTTTTATGGGTGAATCATATGATACCGTTGAAAAGGAAATTGACCGGATTCCGTATAAGATCATAAAAAGTGGAAATAATACTCCCCGCATATCAATTTCTGAAGAGTTGTATTCACCGCAAGAAATTTCAGCTATGATTCTTCAAGAAATGAAAAAAACAGCTGAAGATTTTCTTGGACACGAAATTAAGGAAGCCATAATTACCGTACCAGCCTATTTCAACGATTCACAACGTAAGGCTACAAGAGATGCTGGTGAAATTGCAGGATTAACAATTAGACGAATCATTAACGAGCCTACAGCAGCTGCATTGGCTTATGGACTTGATAAAAGGCACTCAGATATCAAGGTGGCTGTTTTCGACTTAGGTGGAGGAACTTTCGACATCTCCATACTTAGCTTAGGGAACGGTGTTTTTGAAGTAAAGTCAACCAACGGCAACACACATCTCGGAGGTGACGACTTTGATCGGGTTATTATTGATTGGTTAGTTGATGAATTCCATAAAGATCAGGATGTTGATCTCTTTTTAGATCCAACAACTCTTCAGAGATTAAAAGAAGCAGCTGAAAAAGCAAAGATCGAGTTATCAAGCTCGTTTGAAACTGATATTAGCCTTCCATATATCATGTCCATTAACGGCGTTCCCCGGCACTTAGCAAGAAAACTTAACCGCGAAAAATTTGAAGAATTAATTGATAGCCTGCTGCAATCTACCATTGCCCCATGCCAGTTGGCGCTTAAAAATGCTCGAATGAAGATTTCCGATTTAGATGAAATCATATTGGTTGGTGGTTCAACCCGAATCCCAGCTGTACAAAAAATGGTAAGCAATTTTTTTGGAAAAGAACCTTCGAAAGATGTAGATCCAGATCAAGTTGTAGCTATTGGCGCTGCCATTCTGGGTGGAGTTCTTTCTGGGGAGGTAAAAGACGCGTTGTTATTTGATATTACACCACTTTCCTTAGGTATTGAAACTCGTGGAGGAGTGATGACAAGGCTAATCGAAGCAAACACGACCATTCCAACGCGCCAATCTGAGATTTTTTCGACTGCAGAGGACAATCAATCTTCAGTTGAAATTCATGTTTTACAAGGAGAAAGACCAATGGCTGATCACAACAAAAGCATCGGTAGGTTTCACTTTGATGAGATTCCACTTTTGTCTAGGGGAATTCCAAAAATCGAAGTAACCTTTGATATCGATGCTAGTGGGATTTTGCAGGTAACTGCAGTCGATCAATTGACGGAAAAATCCCAACAAATAAGACTTGAAGCTTCCTCTGGTCTTTCGAGAGAAGAAATTCTTAGGGTGAAAAATAAGGCAAGGCAATATGCCGTTGAAGATCAGGAAAGGAAAGAAAAGGTAGAACAAAACAACAAAGTAGACATACAAATTTCCCAAACTGAAAAACAACTAAAGGAATTTGGAAGCAGTTTACCCAAAGAGATAAGAAATGCTATTGAGAAAGCACTCGATGAACTAAAGATAGTGCATTTAGATCAAAATTTTAACGATATTGATAAGGCTACAGTTGCCTTAAGTGTTGCGTGTAGAGCAGCTGAAGGAAAATAGATAAAAATGCTTAAATCGATATAAATTAGTGAGCTAATTAAATATATCAGTGGGTTTTTGATACACATACTCACTGCCTCTTAGCTAAAAAAGCCTGAGTAAGAACATCATTCTAAATTCATCTTTTTTGACTAAAAAAGATGAATTTAGAAAAACATTGAGAAGGCAATATGGATGTTTTAAATTTATGACTGTAAGGCTTGCTATCTTTATACCTTTGTAGATATAGTATTAAAATAATAATTTTTAGATATGAACGAAAATAAGATACTCTTGAATTCAGTCCCAATGGATGAAATCGAAGATGCAATTGAAAAGATAAAAGCAACAGAAAGTTCTAGAATAAACGCTACTCCCGACAATGCTCACGAAGGCCTCACACAATTAGTAATGACTCTAATTGAACTGATACGTAAACTTATTGAAAAGCAAGCCATCCGAAGAGTCGAAGCGGGATCGTTGTCTGAGGATGAAATTGAACGCTTGGGCGAAACCCTGATGAAATTGGAAATGAAGATGGAAGAATTAAAAGAAATCTTTAACTTAACGGATGACGATTTGAATATTAATCTTGGTCCACTAGGGAGCTTGATGTAGAATTTAAATCATTGGAACACTAAAAATGAGAAACTTAATATACATCCCTATCATTCATTCCAGTGCCGATATGGGTTCTATGGCAGCAGAACTAACCCAAAAGAGTATTGATGAGTTTGGGGAAGAATTTTGGAAAACACATACTGCTACTGTCAATGAGTACTGGGAAGTAATACGCACATATTGTGATACAATAGATTTTAGAGGTAAAACAGTAAAAATATATCAAGACGGAATGGTGGCAGATGGAGACATCGCGCTTAAAATAATGGAAGATAGCGTAAAAGCAGGAAGCAAGAATTATGAAATTATTGCTAAACTGGTCAATCGAGGTGCTATTATTATGAAAACAGAAGATCTTTCGATGGTTAGAAAAGAGTTAGAAATGCTCAAATCCATACCCTCTTCAGGAACATTAATCATGAAAGTAATCAGGATTATAAGGTTTAAAATTAGCCGACATAAACTATTAGTTGACAGAGATAAGTTCATGGCAGAAAGAATTGATGTAACGCTTGAACAAAATGAAATAGGCATAATTTTTATTGGGGCTTATCATCACATATTAGATAAACTTCGTAAAGATATAGCAGTAAAAGAAGTGAAAGAAATTAGTAAAATAAGGAGGTATCAAAAACTCTTGCCTTTCCATAAAAAGAGAAAACGACTTTTTAAAGAACTCTCTAATTATCTGACGCAACATGTGTCGTATAAGCCAGATTAAGGCATATGATAAAATTGGTGAAATAGGAATATTCTTATGATAGAAATTTTAGTGTTTTATCAACCAAATTCAACAATATCCAGTACTGAGTGAATTTGTGACATTTTTATTAAGCCACCTTCTTTATAATTTAGCTCAATTTTATATCCATTCTTAATGGTATAAATGCTTCCCCATCTTAGGACACTTCTAAATCACCCAAAGAATATATGCAGGTGATTAAAGTTGTAGTCTTCTCTCCATTTATCACTGATCTTTTGGAGTTGACAGATATTATTAAAGCAATAAGCATCCAAAACATCCTTTCTAAAGAAGCCGTTGAAACGTTATATATATCGATTTTACATAGGTTTGCCAAGTTGTGTATACCTGATTTCTATAAAGTTCCTTTTGCAACATCCCATAAATGTGTTGGAGATAAACTCTGGGCCATTATCACATCTGATGTACTTAGGTGTACCAATTTCTTCCTTTAGATTATTAAGTGTCTCTACAACCGCTCTTGTAGGATAACAAAGTCCTACATCTATAGCAATGGCTTCGCGGTTACAGTCATCAATAACATTAAACACACGTGGTTTTCTACTATCACCAACGTATCCTCCTTGTTCATGTTCTTTGAGAGCTTTGATGATCTGACTCTCGCTAAACTTGCTGATTTTCATTGTGACAGTTTGAGTTTAAAGTTAGCAAGTTCAAATTATGTACCGTCCTAATTATGGGGAAGTCTACAGCACCACCAAAACAACAAAGTATGGCTGAGATTGATAATTTAAAGGCTATATGCAGTGTCACTTTTAGTGCTACAAATTGTAATACAGCGCTTTATGAAAAAAATTTAGTGTGAAACCCTTTGAAATTTTCGCAGATATGAACAAAGCTATTACCTGGGTGACAGATCCATTTTCTACTATTGAATAATTTTTTGCGAATATCAGTTTGTTCTATTATATTTAGGTTGTTAAAAATAACGTCGGTTAATTCAATTTAATCTGTGTGAGATTTTAAATTAGTATTATGAACATTACACACATAAGTGCAGAGTGTTATCCAGTGGCCAAAATAGGTGGTCTGGCAGATGTTGTAGGAGCACTTCCTAAATATCAAAATGATCTTGGAGAGCAAGCTAGCGTTATAATGCCCTTCTACGACTTGGCTTTTATTGCTAAAAATAAATTCAAAAAAATTGATGAAGGGAAGCTTAAATTAGCAAACAGAGAATATAAATTTAATGTGCTTCAACTCTTAAATTTAGAGATGGGTTTTGAACTCAATCTGATCGATATTCCAGAGCTGCTTTTTAAAAGTTATGTTTACTCTAGTGACGATACAGAGCGGTTTATGGCTTTTCAAATTGCTGCTTTACACTGGTTAGGTAAACAAACGGACTTACCAGACGTGATTCATTGCCACGATCATCACACGGGATTGATTCCTTTTATGATGCAACATTGTGATGAATTCGTTGCTTTTAAAGATATACCCAGTGTCTTAAGTATTCATAACGCTCAATATCAAGGTTGGTTTTCTCATGAGCACATCGATTTGATTCCTGCATTTAATGAAGAACACTCCGGCTTATTAGATTGGTATGGAAATATAAACCCACTGGCTTGTGCGATAAAATGTGCCTGGCGAGTCAATACGGTTTCTCCCAGTTATATGGAAGAATTAAAGACAGCTGCCAATGGTCTGGAAGGATTGCTGAGTCATGAAGCTGATAAATGTATTGGCATTCTCAATGGGATCGACACTCAAGTTTGGGATACCGCAACAGATTCCTACTTGAAGATGAACTATACAGCAACCAGAAACCCAAGTGGTAAAAAAGCTAATAAAAAATGGATATGTGACACTTATGATTTAGATGTTGATAAGCCCCTTTTTGTTTTTATAGGAAGACTGGTTTATGAAAAAGGATCTGATCTTTTTCCAGAAGCTTTTAAGCAAGTTCTAAATCATCAAGAAGTCTCTATTTTATTATTAGGCTCAGGAGACCCTGAAACAGAACAAAGACTTTTGGACCTTAAAGATAAATTTAAAGGCAAATATAATGCTTATATAGGCTATAATGAAGAGCTATCGCATGTGATTTATGCCGGAGCAGACTTTCTGTTGATGCCATCCCGAGTAGAACCCTGTGGATTGAACCAGATGTATTCTTTAAGATATGGAACCATTCCAGTAGTAAGGAGCATAGGTGGCTTAAAAGATACTATTGTAGATGTGGAAGATCAAGGTTTTGGATTCACCCATCCAGATACCACAGTAGAACAAATGGTATCTTCCATAAAGAGAGCAGCAACACTTTTTAAAGATCAAAAAAAATTTAAAAAAATTAGAAAACAGATCATGAGCATTGACCATTCTTGGAACCGATCTGCCAGCATATACATTCAACTTTATAACTCTATAACGAACTGATTATGATTAATGACAAAGTTTTAAGTATTATTTTAGGTGGTGGACAAGGGACAAGATTGTATCCTCTTACGGAAAGTCGTTCCAAACCAGCGGTTCCTATTGCAGGAAAATACCGATTAGTCGATATTCCAATTTCCAATTGTATTAATTCTAATATCAAAAGGATGTTTGTGTTGACACAATTCAATTCGGCTTCTTTAAATAGACACATTAAAAATACCTATCACTTTAGCTTCTTCAGCTCTGCATTTGTAGATGTACTTGCAGCAGAGCAAACCCCCGATAATGAAGCATGGTTTCAAGGAACTGCAGATGCTGTGCGACAGAGCATGCACCATTTCTTAAGACATGATTTTGAATATGCACTCATACTTTCAGGGGACCAGTTGTATCAAATGGATTTTAATGAAATGATCCAAGCACATATCGATGCAGGAGCAAAAATATCCCTAGCTACGATTCCTGTGAATGCAAAAGATGCACCATCTTTTGGGATTCTTAAGACAGATAACAATAACACTATTACCTCGTTTATTGAAAAACCAGTAACAAGCTTATTACCAGACTGGACCAGTCCAGTAAGTGATAATATGGAAAAACAAGAGAAAGTTTACCTCGCTAGTATGGGAATCTATATTTTTAATAAAGACCTGTTGGTCGAGTTAATGAACGATAAAAGTACCATTGATTTTGGTAAAGAAATCATACCTCAGTCTATTGATAAGTATGATATATTGAGCTATCAATTTGAAGGATACTGGACAGATATAGGAAATATAGATTCGTTTTTTGAGGCTAATATTGGTCTTACCGACGATATCCCAGAGTTCAATCTTTATGATCTCAAGCAACGCGTTTATACCAACGCAAGAATGTTGCCCACTTCAAAAATAACAGGTACGCAGTTAAATAAAGCAGTCATTGCCGAAGGTTGTATTATTCATGCCGCAAAAATCGAGCGTTCTGTTATAGGAATACGTTCAAGAATAGGTGAAGAATCAACAGTGATCAATACCTATATGATGGGGAATGATGAATATGAGACGCTAGAAACTATGGAAAAAGACAAGCCAGAGGTGCTTTTGGGAATAGGAGAACGTTGTTTTATAGAAAACACCATTATCGATAAGAATGTACGTATAGGAGATGATGTAAGAATTCATGGTGGTAAACATTTAACAGATACGGAAACAGCTACGTATGTCATAAAAGACGGAATTGTTGTGATTAAGAAAAATGCGGTCATCCCTAAAGGTTTTTCTCTTTAAATGATGGCTCATGTAACTACATACAGTCGCTTTACAGATTTTGATATTGATTTATTCAAAAGCGGTAAACACTACCGATTGTATGAGAAGTTTGGTTCTCATGTCATGAATATTGATGGCGTAAAAGGAACTTATTTTGCAGTTTGGGCGCCTAGTGCCAAAATTGTTTCTGTTATAGGAGATTTTAATTTCTGGACAGAAAAGGAACACCAACTTCAAGTGCGTTGGGATAGCAGCGGTATTTGGGAAGGATTTATTCCAGGCGTAGAACATGGCGCGACTTATAAATACAAAATCCAGTCTTCACATAATAATATAGGTACAGAAAAGGCTGATCCTTACGCGCGTCGTTATGAGCATCCACCTCGCACAGGTAGTATTGTATATGATTACAAACCCAAATGGAACGATCAACAATGGATGACATCGCGCAAGAAAAATAATGCGCTTGATGCACCCTATTCTGTTTACGAAGTTCATTTAGGCAGCTGGAAAAGGAAACTGGAAGAGAACAGAAGCTTGAGTTATCATGAGCTTTCTCTTGATCTGGTAGCCTATGCAAAAGAGATGCAGTTCACACATATCGAGTTCATGCCTATTATGGAGTACCCTTATGATCCTTCTTGGGGCTATCAGATCACGGGCTATTTTGCTCCTACGGCAAGATTTGGATATCCAGAAGAGTTCCAAGAATTGGTAAACGCCTGTCATAATGCTGGAATAGGTGTCCTACTCGATTGGGTACCATCACATTTTCCAGAAGATGCACATGGATTAGGTTATTTTGACGGAACACATTTATACGAGCATCCAGATAGAAAAAGAGGGTATCATCAAGACTGGAAATCCTTGATCTTTAATTACGGCCGTAATGAGGTAAAAAGCTTTTTAATTTCTAATGCGCTGTTTTGGCTCGATCAATACCACATCGATGGCTTGCGAGTAGATGCAGTGGCTAGTATGTTATTCTTAGATTATTCCAGAGAAGAAGGAGAATGGGATCCTAATATATATGGCGGTAGAGAAAATCTTGAAGCGATTGCTTTTCTTAAAGAAATGAACGAGGCCGTTTATCTCAATTATCCAGATACACAAACCATTGCCGAAGAAAGCACCAGCTTTCCCATGGTTAGTGCGCCTACTTCAGTCGGAGGATTAGGTTTTGGGATGAAGTGGATGATGGGCTGGATGCACGATACATTGCAATATTTTAAAAAAGAACCCATTTACAGACGTCACCATCAAAATGATTTGACCTTTTCCATGACTTATGCATTTACTGAAAACTTTATGTTGCCCTTATCTCATGATGAGGTGGTCTATGGTAAAAGCTCTATTTTAGGAAGAATGCCTGGTGACGAGTGGCAAAAGTTTGCCCATCTGAGATTGCTTTATGCCTATATGTTTACACACCCAGGAGGGAAATTATTGATGATGGGATCAGAATTTGGACAGCATGAAGAATGGAACTTTAACGGAAGTCTGGACTGGCACCTTATTAACTTTACGCCACATCAAGGAATTCAAGAGGTGATTAAAGATTTGAACAAGCTCTATAAAAAACAAAAAGCCTTACACGAGAAACAATTTAGTGAGGAGGGATTTGAATGGATTTCTTATGATGATCACGAGAATTCTGTGATCAGTTATATACGAAAAGGAACGGATTCTCATCTAGTGGTAGTTTGTAACATGACCCCTGTAGTTCGAGATCATTACCGCATAGGATTACCAATTAACAAGAAATACAAATTGTTATTTAATAGTGATGAGATGAAATATGGAGGATCTGATAGAGTAGTGAAAAAATCGTTCACACCTCAAGGAAAAGACTGGCAAAATAGGAAGCAAAGTATAGAATTGAGATTGCCGCCTTTGGGTGTTTTGGTTTATGGAATTTAGAGATTTGTGAATTACTCAATTTTAGCCCTTTTTTATCAAACTCACAACACTATCCATGGCGTAACTATCTCAATTTTAATGTGGTAATTTAGTTGGTTTTTCCTATTTTCATTTAGCATAACAATCTTCTCAAAGTTGTTTTTAACATATTGAACAGCATTATTTTATGATTACAAATACAGAATTGCACAGTCAAGGAAATATCTTTCCAGGGAAATTAACTTCTTTTGATCATGTGGTAGACACGCTTACTTTTCATGCTGATAACGGTGTTATTTTGCAGATGCAAATCTTTCGTGATAACCTTATAAGATTTAAATATGGTACGGGCGGTGAACTTGAGAAAGATTTTTCTTACGCGGTAGAAGCCACTAGTAATAGGGGTTATAACAAACTTAGTGTTGTAGAAAAGGAAGATTTCTACGAGATTACTACTTCAAAGATCGTATGTCATATCGCAAAGGCCGATTTAAAATCTCGCATTTTTGATCTCATAGGAAATATTATTTGTGAAGATGAGTTGGGGTTTCATTACGAAGAAAGTTATCAATATGGTGGCGAAGTAGTGAAAATGTCCAAGAAAGCTCAATCTGGGGAGAGTTATTACGGTCTCGGCGATAAGCCAGCAGATAATAACTTGCGTGCCAAAAGATTTGAAATGTGGGGAACAGATCAATATGCATTTGGAAAAACCACAGATCCGCTTTATAAAAATGTGCCTTTTTACATAGGCCTTCAAAACAAAGTGGCCTATGGTATTTTCTTTGACAATACTTTTAGATCTTTCTTTGATTTTGCACAAGAGCGTCATCATGTCACCAGTTTTTGGGCGCAAGGTGGGAATATGGATTATTATTTTATTTATGGTCCAGAGGTAACCAGTGTAGTAAGTGTTTATACAGAGCTTACCGGTAAACCGGAATTACCCCCTTTATGGGCGCTTGGTTTTCACCAGTGTAAATGGAGCTATTATCCAGAAAGTAATGTAAGAGAGATCACGTCAAAATTCCGCGAGTTACAAATTCCCTGTGATGCGATTTATTTGGATATTGACTACATGGACGGTTTCCGTTGTTTTACATGGGATAATGAAAAGTTTCCCAATCCTACTAAAATGATCAGCGATCTAAGAGAGGATGGTTTTAAAACCATTGCTATTATTGATCCAGGAATCAAGGTAGATCCAGATTATTATGTCTATCAAGACGCTATAGAAAACGATTACTTCTGTAAACGAGCTGATGGTCCTTATATGAAAGGAAAGGTATGGCCCGGAGAATGTTATTTTCCAGATTATACCAACCCTAAAGTAAGAGCTTGGTGGGCAGACTTGTTCAAAGGGCTGATTGCAGATAATGGACTTGCTGGTATATGGAATGATATGAACGAGCCTGCGGTTATGGAAGTGCCTAATAAAACATTTCCAGATGATGTTCGTCATGACTATGATGGTCATCCATGTTCTCACAGAAAGGCACATAATATTTATGGTGCTCAAATGGCTAGGGCTACGTATGAAGGTGTAAAGAAATATATATATCCCAAACGTCCATTTGTTATCACAAGATCTGCTTATTCTGGTACACAACGGTATTCCTCCAGCTGGTTTGGTGATAATGTAGCAACTTGGGAACATTTGAGTATTGCAAATATTCAAGCGCAGCGCGTGTCACTTTCAGGAATGTCATTTGCAGGATCCGACATAGGCGGATTTGCAGAACAGCCTACTGGTGAGCTTTTTGCAAGATGGATCGCACTAGGTGTTTTTCATCCTTTCTGTCGGGTGCATTCTAGCGGTGATCATGGTGATCAAGAGCCGTGGACATTTGATGAGAACATTACTAATATCACAAGAAAGTTTATTGAGCTGCGTTATAAACTGCTTCCTTACCTATATACCACTTTCTGGCAGTATGCCGAAGAAGGAACGCCTATGTTAAAATCACTAGTTGTTTATGATCAAGAAGATGCGCAGACCCATTATAGGAATGACGAATTTCTATTCGGTGATAAAATTTTAGTCTGTCCTATATTAGAACCTAATGCAAAAGGACGTAGAATGTACATCCCAAGAGGCGAGTGGTACAACTTCTGGACGCGAGAAACAATTACTGGAGGTAAAGAAGTATGGGTGGACGCAGATATTCATGAGATCCCGTTATTTGTGAAGTCTGGTGCTATTATACCGCGTTATCCTGTCATGCAGTATATAGGAGAGAAGAAAATCGAATTTTTAACGCTAGATGTTTATTACACTAGAGGCAAAGAAAAATCTATTGTCTATGAAGATGCAGCAGATGGTTATGACTATAAAAAAGGACGTTTCAGTCTTAGAAATTTAAGTTTTAAAGGAAAGGAAAAAGAAATCATTATTTCTCAATATAAAGATGGGAAATACATGACAGAATATGAAACGTTGCGTTTTAATTTTATAGGACTTCCATTTAAAATCAACTATATTGAGGTAGATAATGTCAAGATATCTTTTAAAGATTTAAACTATGATCAAAAAACTCAAACCATGTATTTGGACAAGAATTTTGCTGAGTTGCATATTGTTGGGAAATAAATGTAGAGTGATTTAGGTATAAAAAAGAGGCTTAACGGTCTCTTTTTTTGTTGGTAATTTTCAGATCAATTGGTGTTATAAGAGGTTTTTACAAGTTTTGCTTTCGTGAAAACGGAACATTTATGGAGTAGTCTTATACCAAATTATATTTATAATGCCGTGAATAAATTGAATTATACTACGGCGTAGCTCAGCACAGGTTTTTTGATTGATTGAAGTCAAAAATAACTAGCATAGCCTTAGCTACGGTCATTATTTTTGATGAAAAGCAGGCGAAAAAAGCCTGTGCCGAATTCGTATCGGTAAAACGATCTATTGCGACATTATTGGTCTAATTTGATCTCTATTTTCTAAACTACATTCTTTAAAAGCAAGAGCAGCTGGAAAAAACTTTTTTCTTAAGCCATATCAAATTCCATTGAGATCGAATAGGCAATCCTTCACAGGAAATCATATAAATGTCTCTTCTATCTATGGCGTTTTTAATCCCTATCAGAGGCATAATTGACTAGCCAATACCCTCAATTACAGCTTATTTAAGGGTTTCGTCGGATGTCAAGTCAATCTTTTTATAAGCCGTCAAATTGTTAGCTTGAATTGATTTTTCATAGTATTTCTAGTGGCAGAACCTTGTTCTCTGTACAACAAAGGTTCTTGAGAAAAAATTAGTTCTTTTTAGCCTTTTCTATTCTTTTCTCTATCCGTGGTATCAACCAAATACAGTTTATTTTTCGCAAGAGGTAAGGAGTTGAGATCAAGATGTTCAGGCAAAGCAGATACTAAACCAAAGTCAACTAGTCCATGGCTAAAATCTGTCTCATAAAGTTACCTTTCTATGACATTGGGTAGGGGATAGGAAGCATTCTTAAATTTCTTTGAGTTGGGTAAAACTCATGACCGATCGAAAATCAATGCTTCAAATGCTATTTGAAGTTGCTATATTACATAATATTTTCTTATGTATTACATTGCAAATATAAATTAAAATTAATGGATTGAACCCTGCATCTTTGCAGCATATACTTTATATTATGTTAAAGCAATTTAAAACTAGAGGATCTGATGAACATTCGATGCGAACAGATCGACCATTTCAACTTTTACAAGATATTAAATGGGATCGTGTTTATCGAGTGCTGCGATATATAGGTATCGCTTTATTAAGTATAGCTTATCTGGTTGTTACTGTTATTGGCGTCATAGATAAACACCCCATGTCCTCTTATTTGATGATGTCGCTTTTCATAGTTTTTTTAATCCTTGCATTAGCCATACTGCCTCATTTTAAGACTATTAAAAAAAATAATTAGGATGTTTGTAAATAAAAAAGTGCTGCATAAAGTTCAGTTAGTAGATGGAGTCTTTATACCGTCAGAAGCATCAGACGTCATAAGTAGACTCATCACAGAGAAGATCAGTTCTCATAAGTTAAATAGGCTATCTATGAGTGAAGAAAATATGAATAAGGATACTGCTTATAATGATGGCTATTTAGCTGAGTTAACTAAAAAAAGAAATGAATTCAAAGCCATTTGTAAAGAAGCAAAATTAATAGGTAAAAAGACTAACGTCAATAGTATTCTAGACATAGAAATCATAGGCTAATTCAGTTCTTTAACAAATCACTATGGATCTACATCTACTAACAGATAATCTTTCGAACCCAGCATTGCTCTTTTTTATTTTGGGAATACTTGCTTCCCAAGTTAAAAGTGATCTTGAAATTCCTAAAAGTTCATCAAAGTTTATTTCGCTTTATCTATTATTTGCCATAGGTTTTAAGGGTGGCCAAGAGCTGTCACATAGTGAATTTACAGCCGATATATATTGGGCTGTTTTTATAGGACTCGCTCTGGCAATACTCATTCCTTTATATACCTTTTTTATTCTAAGGCTGAAATTTTCTATTGAAAATTCAGGGGCAATAGCAGCTGCTTATGGATCTGTAAGTGCGGTAACCTTTGTGACCGCAATAAGCTATTTGGAAATGGAAGGAATTCCATTTGGTGGTCATATGGTTGCTGTGATGGCCCTTATGGAGGCCCCTTCTATCATTGTAGGTGTGCTTTTAATGAGCTTGTGTTCCAAAGGGGAAGAGCGATCTGCAAAAAAAATATGGGGTCTTGTAAAGCATGCTGTTACCAATGGTAGTGTTGTTCTTATCCTAGGAAGTTTGATTATTGGTTACATAGCAAGTGATGCTCAAGCGGCTGGTATAAGGCCTTTTACAACAGACTTGTTTAAAGGTTTTTTAGCGGTATTCTTATTAGATATGGGGATTACCAGTGGTAAAAAAATAGGTGTTCTTATTAAAAAAGGTTGGTTCGCCTTAGTCTTTGCAGTCGCAGTACCACTTGTTAATGGGTGTGTTGTTGCTTTATTATCGGCCTATGTGATACAAGAAACAGGAGATCGTTTACTACTCGCTATTTTGGCGGCAAGTGCCTCTTATATAGCTGTTCCAGCAGCTATGAGAATTGCAGCGCCTAAAGCAAATCCAAGTCTTTATTTACCCATGGCTCTAGCGATCACATTTCCGCTTAACATTACTTTAGGACTTCCGCTCTATTTGTATTTGATACAATAAAACCTGAATAGTCCTGTATTCTTTACTGTGAAGGGGGAAAATTAAATTGAAAGAGCATCTGTTCGCAAAATTAATGTTTTGCAATTCCTTACTTTAAATTTTCTAGATAGGTAAGCCTGAAAAACGGATGGCTGCAATCCACAAAACTTAAGAATAAATCGCCTATTTGTTAATAGTATGCTAAATTAAGTACTTTGCTTAGCATGGTACTGTAACAAACATAGAAGTCTGTCGTCTATTAAAGAGAAACACATATAACTTAAAACATTAGAATTATGAGAACCTTAAACAACAACAGAATTTCAAGAGGATTAAAAGAAACAAAATCTTACAATTGGAATTTGAAAAGACGCTACAGATAATCTGAAGGTAAACAACACTTTTAAAAACAAGACTCATGAAAACTTTGAAACATTATTTCTTCCATCGCAGAATACAACTCAGCCAACAAAACGTTTTTGGTATTCATACCACTGAATTTCAAAATAGATGTGAACTGTCAACGAGCCAACCAGTTGATAAACTAGGTCACTAGAAATAATCCATAAACGAGTTAAGCTGTTAAATTTCACACCTGTGTTGAAGTTTAGCAGCTTATGCATGACTTCTCTGGAATGACTTATCTTTTAATGAGCAACTATTAACAGAAAAAAAACTGAGATAAAAAGCAGGTGTCATCAATTTTTTAATCCTAAATATCAATAAATGGCTATATTTAACAAAAATTATTTTATGAAAATAAACATATTTACAATAATTTTCTGTTTTACTTTTTTTAGTACGATTGCTCAATACGATCCGCTTGGTCAGGATCTTGTTGGTGAAAATGGAAATTATTTTTTTGGCGCATTTATAAGTATGAATAATCAAGGTGATAGAATTGCCGTTTATGAAGCATTTGTTGATGGTGACAGTAGCGGTCAGGTAAGTACTTTCGAATTTAACAATGGTTTATGGAATTTAATTGGAAATCCAGTATTAGGATTACCTAGTTTTGATGGACAAGGTGCAGGAATGGTGAAACTAAACGACATAGGTAATAGATTTATATTTAGCTCTCCTTTAAATAGTGGTAATAACATAGAGGCGGCCGGTACTGCAAGAGTTTTTGAATTACAAAACAATCAATGGGTACAAATAGGGCAAGATTTATATGGATCGGAAGCAAATGATGGTTTCGGGGGTTCGGTAGATATAAATGCCACAGGTAATACCATTATTATTGGTGCCACTGAAGCAGGTAAAATAAACTCAAACGAAGGTTATGTTAAAATCTATTCATTACAAAATAATGTATGGACTCAATTAAATCAGACATTAAATGGAGATCAAAATAATTCTGACTTTGGTAGTGCAGTGAGTATAGATGCGTCTGGTTCTCGAATAGCAATATTGGCTCAAGGTTATTCTACCAATAATGGATATGTACAGGTTTTTGAATCACAATCTAACTCTTGGATCCAATTAGGAAATACTATTATTGGTGAAACATCAGATGACTCATTAGGTTCTTTTAACACAAATCCTTTAGATTTAACTGACGACGGACAAATAATTGCATTTAGTGGGAATCGTTCAACGGATAATGTAGGCTACGTTAAAGTATTACAGTTTCAAGGGAATAGTTGGGTTCCCAAAGGTCCTACAATCATCGAAAATATTACAAATACAAGTTTTGGTTCATCTTTATCGATGAATTACAATGGAAATATTATTGTTATCGGATCTCCTGTTCAAGAAGGCATCACTTCTGTATATGATTATTCAAATGAGGCATGGCAAAAAAGTATTCCAAATATTGTGGGTACTGAATCTAGTTCTTTCTTTGGTTGTTCAACTGCAATTAATTACTTGGGTACAACTTTTGCATCAAGTGCTCCACTTTTTAATGGCAATGGAAATGGATTAGGATTAGTTCTTTCATATGGGGCAGATCCTACTTTGTCAATAAATCCGTACGATACTCTTCAAGATATTCGCCTTTATCCAAATCCTAGCTATGGATCTTTTACAATTCAGCTCCCTATCATCATTCCCAAAATTGATATAATAATTTCAAACACATTAGGGCAGAAAGTTTATTCTAAAACCTACCATAATAGCAAAGAGATTAATATTGACAAAATCTTTATAGCCGGTTTATACATTGTCACAATTAATTATGATGGAATAAGTCAATTCATAAAAATGAGTGTTAATTAAAAAATGCTGACGCCAATAAAGTAATATGGTAAAGAATAAATAAAAAAATAAGATTTAAAATTAAGCGACTTGAGTACACAGAAATAGGCTTGTGGAATATTTCAAAAAGGAAATCTAGAAATGATTGGGTTTTCTCTCTTTCTTATAAATGAAGAGAATGACTAAGAGTTAGGATATTGTTTTAGAGTAAATTATTGAGTAGAGGATTACGGAACAGGAATGACAAAAGGAATTTTGGAGTAGTATTTCAATGTTCTAAAAACAGAAAAAATGACAGCGGACGTGAATATCGCAAATATGGCTTCAGTAAAGATCCTGGATAAGTTTATGAAACCTGTAAAAGAATCCTTCAACGAGAGGGACAATTGCATAGGTAGAAGGTATAAACTCAGAAAAAATAGCTGGCTAAAACAAAAGTGATTTATACCCTTCAAGTGTATTAAAAAAATCCAGTGTACCCTCAATTGTAACTATATGAATCGATGGTTAATTTTTGATATATCGATACCAATAACATCTGAATAGTTTTATATGTTTAAGTGTTATTTATCGTAGACAAGAAATGATTATTTGATAGTGTAACCACTATCAGCTTTAATAGAAAGTAATTCATGGTGTTCCAAATAATCCTAAAGCAACCTAAAAAAGACAAGAGAATTGATGTGTCCAAATAAACTTGGGTGTAGTCAATTTGTTAAAATTGGGGGATAACATCATTTTAGGTGAAGAGGAAGAAAGGATGTTAAATGCTTTAGAAAAATAATTATCAGTGAACTAAACGGCAGCGCACTAGTCGCTTTCATTAAAACCACGTTAGTGCCTTTAACTGTAAATAATGCCGACGATTGATGTAAAAAGCGTTAAAATGATTTTAATATCAACGTTAAGCACAAGGTAAAAGCTAGACTTCTCAGAAATTTATCCATTCTTCTGCGAAATAGTTATGAGCAAGAGCGAACATAAAAGTAATTTTGTAAATTAAATAATCATAACAAGCGTAATAATGACAAATCTAAATTGGACCAGTGAAGATATTCCAGATCAGAATAATAAGGTAATAGTAATCACAGGAGCTACGAGTGGTTTAGGTAAACAAGCCACTGAAGTATTAGCTAGTAAAAATGCCAAAGTAATACTGGCTGTTAGAAACACTCAAAAAGCTGAAGGTGTAGTTATGGAAATTCGCAAAGATTTTCCAAATGCAAACTTAGAAATTAGACATCTTGATTTGAGCAAATTAGACTCTGTTCGAGTTTTTGTTAAAGAATTCACGAATGATTATAGTCAGTTAGATGTTTTAATCAACAATGCTGGAATTATGATGTGCCCATATTCTAAAACAGAAGACGGTTTCGAAATTCAGATGGGAACCAATCACTTTGGACATTTCGCACTTACAGGTCTTTTAATCCCCCTATTATTAGAAACCAAAGACTCACGAGTAGTCGCAACCAGCAGTATTGCACATAAATCTGGTAGTATAGATTTTGAGGACATCAATTGGGAGTCTAGAAAGTACAGCACTGTTAAAGCGTACTCAGACAGTAAATTGGCTAATTTATATTTCACCTATGAACTGGTAAGGAAGTATAAAGGCAATCCGAATGCACCCCTATTCACTGTTGCTCATCCTGGTGGGACAAACACAGACTTAGGTAGGCACATGAGCATAACAAAGCTCTTGGCTCCCCTATTCGGTCAGAAAGTAGAAACAGGAACACTACCCTCACTTAGAGCAGCTACAGACCTAAATGCTGTATCTGGCGATTACTTTGGACCAAAAAGCTTTTTTGAATCTAGAGGATATCCTGTCATAGTCCAGCCAAATAAAATGGCTCAAAACGAAGTAAATGCAAAAAAACTATGGGAGATATCAGAACAATTGACAGGCGTTAAATATTAAAATAAATAAAAAATAACTTAGCTAAAAAATAAATTGCTAATTTAGATACAAGAAGGAGTGACACTAAGCCTGCCCCAACACCAGTAAAAACAGATTGTGAACAAAACGTTACTCAGAATTAATGACCAAGAATGACTTAAAAACGATTACCTTTAGAATAAAAAAATGAGAATTAGAATATCTATATTATTGATATTTAGTTTAGTATTATTAAGTTGTTCAAAAGACGATGAACCAGAATTGAGTTTGGAAAATAAAATTATTTCATTTAAAATCATTGAAAATGGAGAAGAATTCAATGGAGTTATAAATCAATCTACCAAAACTATAAACGTTACAACAAGTAATTTAGATTTATCAAATTCAATTATTCCAATAATTGAAATATCGAATAATGCAGTCATATCGCCTTCTGCATCAGCTTCTCAAAACTTTAATCAAAATATACAATATACTGTTACTGCAGAAAATGGAAATGAAGTTATATATAATGTAATAGTTAACAGTTCTGATAACAAAATAACTTCTTTCAATATAACACCTGATGAAACAACTTTCTCTGGAGTCATAAATGAATCTAACAATACTATTACAATTGAAACAATAGGGTTGGAGTTAAATAGCATTCTAATTCCAGAAATTGGATTTTCTCAAAATGCAACAATTTCACCGGACTCATTATCTGAACAAGATTTTATTCAAGATGTTGAATATACTCTAACAGCTCAAAATGGTGAACAAGCTGCTTATATAGTTACTACTAATAACACACCCTTATCTGGTGAAAAGAAGATTTTAAGTTTTCAATTTAATATTGAAGGTGAAATATTTGAAGGAATCATCAACCAATCTACCCTAACCATCGACATTGATACTTATAAAAACCCCACAAATGTATCACCAACTATTTCAATATCAGATGGAGCAATAATTTCTCCTGACAGTAGTCAAACACAAAATTTCAAAAATAATATTGAGTACACTGTTACAGCAGCAAACCAAAGTTCGAATATCTATACTGTCAGAACGAAATGGATATCATTTAACACTATAAACAGTGCAAATAACGCAAGTGATATTGCAACAAAATATTATTGTAATGCAACGCCATATATAAGGACCTCTCATATAGATTTAACGCTTCCAAACTCAAAAATAATTTTAGAAAATGACATGAATAGTTATGAGCTCAATTTTTTCAATTACACTTCACAAGTCAGCAATGATATTCTATTCACTTATTTTCAAATTGAATTTCCAACCATTGTTGTTACAGCGAATAATTATAGATTAAAATATATTGTTGACAATCAAGTAAAATCGGTATCAAATTCTGGTGTTGATATTTTATCTGAAAATTTTCCTGACACCATATCTTCTAATCAAACAAACTATAGTTTTAACGATACGCTAATATTAACTGGTCAAAATTTGGTTCCAGGAATTAGAATTGCTGCTCACAATGTTTTAATTTATCAATATGATGCATCTTTTGTTTCAGTAAATTCTGATGGTACCGAATTAACGATGTCTCTTAATACCAATCGAAATATGTTTCCTTCTTGGGTTGGACAACCGTCTCCTTACCCAACACCTGTAATCATTTATTATAATGGTCGATATGGAGAAACAATAGTAGTTGATTTTAACTAAAACTACCCACAATAATTAAGCATATGGCTCACCGATAGGCCAGGGCTGTATACGGTATTGATGAATCTGGTTGATTTGTCGTCTATGGTTAATATCAAATTAAACCTATAATGTCGCCATAAATTGTTTATTTTTTCTCTGCTTTTTATCAAAAACAAGTACCGTAGCTAAGGCTATGCTAATTATTTTAACTTCAATTCATCAAAATATATATGCTGAGCTATGTCGTCGTATAATTCAATTTATTCTTGCGACATTATAAACTTAATCTGGTATAAGAATCACTTTTTTAAGACCACATATTTACTTAAGTCGGAGTGGAGTATGTCGTCCAACTCTTTTTCGTTCCCTTCACGGGTTTTGGTAAACAGCAACCCAAAGGCAGGGTATGTATTAAAGTCGAATGTTCTGGTGATTAGTATGTGTTCCAAATCCTGCTGGAGCTTATCAAAGTCAAAATAAGAAATTTCTGAAGCTTGAAATCCTGAAGTGTTGTTTAATAAAACAAGGCTATAAATTTCTCCTTTATCATTTTTAAAAACCTCCTTCCAATCTGGTTTTTTATTTTGAATAAAGTAGCGGTAGGAATTAAATTTAAACGCATACCACGAAAGATCTCCCGTTGTGCACCAGCCTCCAAATCGTAAGGGGTTTATTTCTATAGGCTTTATAATACCTTCTTCATTAATTCTGACTTCTAGATGCAGAGGGAAATTTTTTAAATTTGCCTTTTTACCTATGGGTTTTAAAAAGACTTCAAGGCTTTCTTTGTAGTTGCGAATAATGCTTTGAGAGGTGGAGTAGACCCGGTCACCAACATCGGTGCTGGAAGAAAACTTATGATGGAGAATATTTAAAATAACGACTTCTCCGTCGGCATTAAAATAGGCATCTACAGCAAATTCTTCTCCTTCCAGATAGTCTTCAATAATAAAGGTAGAGGCATCCATAACTTCTCTAGGGTAAATACTTTTAAGATTCTCTACGGTTAACTCCTTTTGAGCGGCGTACCAATCTGATTTGTTCTGAACAATATGCACGCCAATACTAAAGAAGCCCAAGGAAGGCTTAATTACAAAGGGCAGTTGCAAGTCATCGATAGCCAAAGTTTGGATTTCGTCTATTTTAATTTTCCTAAACAAGAAATCTGGAAATAACTCTTGAGTGAGCTCTCTAAATTTGAGCTTGTCTTTAAACAGTTGAATCTGGCCAGGGAGTGGAGTCGCTTTTAAATGTTTGAAAACCCAGGCTAAAGAATTCTCAGAATTGGTATAGACCAGAGGATTTTCAGCATTTATAATTTTATGAGCAGCTTCTTTTTCAGAAATCCAATTTAAAGAATCATCAGTAATCAATGACTTTGCTTCTGGCGTAGAAACAATTTCAAAACTATACTCTTTAATCGTTTTGAGTAGAAAATCTGAAACATAGGGGTGGTCTATCAATATCATTCTTTATCGAGTCTAGTCTTTTTTTTAAGAGTCTTTTAAAAACCTAAATTTAGACGCTATAAAATTAAGGGGCATCAAAAAACAGCAGTTTTTTTACGAAAGCGGTCTACATCCTAGCTACTGCATCCTAAATTAATTTTCCTAGGGCTTATATCAATGACTCTAGTCTAAAAAAATATCTTCAAGCATTTTAAGAAATTCTGCATTTTTATCTTTAGTCGCCATAAAAGATTGGTATCCGTAGTAAGCATTACTGTATATGCTTTGCTTAGCTCTTACATCTGTTCCTGCCACCTCTGCTGCTTTTTTATAAAAGGTTTCTGCTAAGTCCAACTGACCTAAATAAAGGTTGGACTCTGCTATGGTTGCCAATTCCCACATATCTTTATGTTCAGTATTACAATTATCCAAAGCGAGTTGTGCATATGCTCTCATTTTTTTACGGTCATTATTTCCAAGAAGATTTAAAAATGCTAGATTGATGGCATGATAAAATACTTGACTATTATCTTTATGGCCTATTGCAATGGCTAAGGCAGTCGTGTAAGATTTTATAGCATCTACTAAATGATCCTGTAAACCTTCTAATAAATACATTCTTTTATACCTTCCACCAAGAATACCAAGGGCATCGGAATCTTGAGATAAACTAGGATGCTCCTTTAAAATACGGATTGCTTCCGAACGTTTTCCTGTATTCTCAAGTGCAAATACTAAATCTGCTAATTCTCGCTTTCCAATTTTATGTGCTAGTGGCAAAAATTTATTGACTATGGTTTGGTATTCACCCATCACCAAATTTACATCCTCAGAATTTCCTTTTAATGCAGTTGAACTTCCCATCCCCAAGAGCAAGTTGCGAATTATCCCATAGCTTTGATGGTTACTATCTTTTTCATCTATGGGTTTAATCATATTAATGTGATTGCCCTCTATAATACCCTGATAATTTTCAGCAAAAGCGTGCAGCGATGAAGTCACTGGAACAAAGTTATCTTTAGAGCCAGCTATTGTTTTAAATGCAAAGGGTATTTTGACATCAAATTGAGTTCTCCAGTCATTTCTTAACCTTACAATAAAGTCACTTTTACTACTCAAATCTTTTACTTGAGTATTCCAAAACCTAAACCAATATGCCTTATCTAAGCCATTGCTTGGCGTTCCAAAAAGAAGCAAATGGGAAATTTTAGATTTATCGGTGACAGATAAATCTAGAATGGTACGTTGCACAGCTAAACCTCCCATACTATGAGCAACAAAGGCCACCCTGTCATAATGCCCAAATTGATATTGCAGTAAAGTCTTTAAGTAAAAAGAGATTTTTGTTATATCTGGATTTACAGACCATAAGCCTTTTCCTATACTTGGAAAAATATCTGAACTATACCCAATGCTAAAAACATCCCATCCATTAAATTCTGGATTGCTTAAAATGATTTCTGGTGTACGTCCAAAAGTCTCAGCAGCATCACCCGAAAAACCATGAACAAATAAAACAACGTTGTTATACTCTTTTTGAGACCGATAGTTTATAAGCTGACCGATATTCTTCCCTGTGGCTGAATCTTTAAATCCGTGAGCCACTTTTTTGCCTATTTCAAAAGAATGCTTTTTTGCTATGTCTAATAGTGCTCCCGTAATTATTGTTGATAATGGCATACTAAAATGATTAAAAGGTGACCTTAATGTTTCTATCAATAGCTCGATAAGACTCAAAATATAAATCTTTAAAAACAGGCTCCATTATTAAGGAATAGGTTTTATCCAAGTCTATAACTCTTCGTTATCCGCTAGCCTAGCTGGTAATTTCCTTAACCAATACTTATAAAACAGATTAAATTTTCCATAGTTGAATAGATATGATAATTTAAGATTGTAAAATAATACGCTAAGTGGGTTAATAAAAAGGCAACTTATAATGTTAACCAAATTAGTAAAAAATAACCAATGAAAAAATACAGAAATACTTTTTGTGCACGGTGTACCCATTTAATGTCCTATTTCTGATTTTATTTTTTTAGTTCAGCTGAAATAGCAGCTAGAAGTATCTAGGCATTGTAGTTTTTTTGGAGAATCCAGTAGTCCTAACTTTTCTATTAATGTTCATTTCTAGCATTACATATTTCAATAGAGAGCCTATGAAATTTAAAATATCCCCCCATTTATTTGGGGATAAATAGACCTTAGGTTTATGCCAGTTTTTGTTCAGTAAACCTCGTAACACCTTTACTGCATTTACATTAGAACATATGACTATTTTTTAAATCAACTTCGGCTTGGCTTTTAGTCATTTTAACTATCTTTTCACTGCTAAAAAATTAAAGTTATGAAAATATTCAAATTTCTAGTTTTCTGTTTTTTTGTCTTAAGTTTTTCAAATAAAATAGTAGCAAAAGATAATGATCGGGTTTTTAACAATGACTCTATTATTTTGGCACAGGCTTATATTAATTTGTCTTTAACAGAAAAGTACTTTGATACACTTTCTATAAAAAGAATCTCTAAAATAATTCCTTTTATAGAAAGTGAATTAAGTTCTATAAAGGACCAAAGGTTTATTAACCAAAATGCTAAACTTTATAATTTTACATATTCATTGCTCTATTTCAATAAAGTGAAATTTATGTTTAGAAATGATACTGATGTTGACAGAAATATATTGATAGTATGGAAAAAAACATTGGACAAATCCATTATATATTTTGACCTATCGGACTCTAAAGGGGATTACTCAAATGATGTATTTTATGACCTGATTAATTTCACCGCCGATTCTCGAGACAGACTTCACCAAATCATTTTTAAGTTGAAACGGAAAATTGGTATTTACTTCAACAGCGATATTTATCCAGATTTTAAGAGAATGTTTAAGGTGTCCAAAACTGATGGTCTGCAGAATCTTGATTCCCTTTCATATTATGCCAAAATCTATGACCTAGAATTTAATACCTCTATTCTGAATCATGACTATAATGCTGATAATTATGATTTTGGGCCAAAGACCCTGTCCATGGATTCTCAATATTTTCATATGAAAAGAAATTACGATTACTGGAAAAATCACTCACTTGATGATCCTTATCTTCTTGATCCAAAATTAGATTTGATCTCGAGATACCTGCAACTACAACATATGGCATCTGCAAGCTATAATAAACCCCTTAATCCTTTTAAAACATATAAGTTATATAATGCCTATCATATTTATTTAGAAGAGTACAAATATTATGTAACCAGCGAAGATTTTAAGTTAGAAGAGGATGTGTTTTTTAAAAATGAATTGTACTTGGAGGTTTCAGAATTGCTTTTTCAACACCTAAGAAATAAATTCCCTTATGACTCTTTTATTTTAGCTCAGTCCTACATCAACTTATCCATAATCACTTCAAGTTTTCCTGAATTAAGTAGTGAAAACATCTCAAAAATTCTGTCTGCAGAAAAAAATGCATTATTGGATATAAAGGATACCAAATTTATGTACGAAAACTCTACTCTTTATAATTTTACCTATTCACTATTTCATTTTAATGAAGCAAAATTACTTTATAAAGATAAAAGCGAAATAAACCGTTATGAACTAGTACAATGGAAGAACAGTTTAGAAAGAGCAATGAGGAGCTACAACTTTTCCATAAATATGAACACTCCTTCTGAAAATTTAGAACAAGACGACTTTTATAAACTCATTAAATTTACAGGGGATTCGCAAGTCCTAATGAGTAGTCGCATCTATAATTTGAAAAGTGACTTTACGCCTTTCTTCAACGGCGATATCTATCCTGAATTTAAAAGAATATTTTATGTTGCAAAGAGTACAGGTAATTATGAATTTGAGTCACTCTTTTTATACGCAGGTATCTACAATCTCTCGCTAAAAATGACTATTCTAAATCTTAAAAGTGCTGATAATGAAGAATTTACATTTCCTTCAATAGAACTTAACTATTCGCTAGATCCAAAACTGGACTTGATCTCTAGATACCTACAACTTAAATATTTGGCTTCAGTAAAAGATACAAATTTGCCTGAAGGACTGAGTATGGATAAATTATATGATGAATATTATTATTTAAGATGGGATGTTCAAGATTATAATGATGCATTTTTTGAAAAAGAATTGAATTCAAAAGCATTAGGAATATTGTACGAAGAGCTACAAGCTAAATTTCCACATGAGATAAAAGACGATGATAAAGATGGAGTATCCGATCTTAACGAATCTTTACCAGGGCATCCTATAGCTGCTGTAGGTGGCCAAATACTATATTCTGAAGATTATTTTTACTTTCCTAATCCAGCGCCTAAAGCATCTGCAGATCTTACCGTCTCAAATTATAAACCCAATTTGACTATTTTGGGTGATGTTGACCGCCACATGAGTGGCATTTTAAAGACTGCTGGATATGAAAAACACATAAATTATTATTATCATGAACTCGATGGGTTTGCGATGACCACTAGTCTAGAGAAATTTAATAGTGATGGTTCAAAGGTACAAGAGGATGAACGCTGGGTTACAAATCTAGGGAGTGATGGTAAATTTTCTTATTATGAAACCTTTAAATCTCTATTTTTTGAACTAGAATCTGAATTTAGGATGTTTGCTTTTATTGTGGGTTCCAAAAATATAACAATCAGTAATACTTCACTTTCAGAAGGGTTTGCAGAACAACTAATCAAAAACAGTTATCCATCACTCCCGGAGGATCTGAAATACAAAACCTTGCCAAATAAAACCTTATCTGTTTTGGTATATCATTTTCATCAAAAGAATATTGGTATAGTACCCATGCTTGATATTAGTGGTAAAATAAGTGCTTTGGAGCATGTAAATATAGCGGGCTTAACTAAATTAATCGATCATGAATAATATTATCTTCAATTAATTATTATTACTTAAAACTTCTTAAAACTTTATGGTGTTGGTCAGAATAAATTTTCCTCACTTGATACCGATATGGCTTTGCCATAAGGGTGTTCACTCCGCCGGATTATTTTTGAAATAATCAATAAAAGAATATTCTTTTTTAATAATCTCTCCAGATTTAAGAATAATATCAATGTACATCATAGGGCAATAACCTTCTCCTAAATATCCTATAGAAAAAGAGGAGGTCGGATCACTTGATGTTCGCTTTCGGTCTATAAACCCACTACAAAAATTATATTGTACTTCCTTTATTGTATCCTTTCTGAAAGAGGGTAAATCTATCCACATGGAAAAATTTCTATAGTTACCGCCTAGATTTGATTTACTTACTGAAGCTTTTGGAACAATTAAACGCTCTATTGGATACGTCCGTTGTTTAAAAAGAATATTTTTAAGTATCGAATCACTTACCCCTTCATATTGCTCCCCTCTACCTATCATTACGAGCCTTAGTAACTCATTTGCGTAATCTTCAGCCTTTGTCGCTTCAACTTTATTCTTCTTTGCAATATCTGTTTGCTTTTGAGCTTTGACGGCCAAATGAATAAATAAGGCGACAAATCCAATGAGTACCACAAGGGCAGCACCTAAAAGGCGTAATTTTTTCTTTTTATTGCGATCTGAAATTTTTTGTTTGACTTCTTTTTGCCTTTGTTCTTGAATGGCAACATGACTTTCTTTTAGTCTTCTTTGAAGGTCTGGAGGGTAATTTAGGTTTCTTTTAAAAGGGCGTAAGTAATCTATATCATCTTGGGAAAACAAGCCTTCTTTCTCCATCAAGACCTTGTAAATATCCATTGCCTTTTCCCGCATTTTCATGTCTTCCGTCAAGTTCTGTCCAACCACCAATGCCAGCGTATCATGGCTTATTTCATACTGGCTTTCATCACCCACTTTAATCCTACGAACAATACGCCTTTTTTCTAGTTCTTGCAGCAAAGCAGGGAGGGGGTTGTTGCAAATCACTTCTTTAGCATTCAACTCCACCAAGATATTCGCGGCACTTAACTGCAATTTCGTAAAGCGTTCAGAAATCATTACGGCTAGTAACTCTAAAGGCACCCGTTCACCATAAGTTACTTCAAGTTCCTTTATCTGTTTATTCAAGAAACTCTCAAGTACAGACTCTAGGTTATCGTTTTCAGTAAGAAGATTGGTATCAAATACAGGAAGCTCATTTTCAGTCTTAACCTCATCAGCCCGATCCCATAGTTCTCCTAAAAAGACCTGCACATGGGATAATTCTATTTCCTTTCGTTTATCGGGGAGCTTGGCAAGTATGCTTTCTGCAAGTTTATGAGAGTCCTTAATATCAAAATCGTCGCGATACTGCGGTGCTTCAAGCATAGACTGGATCACTTCCTGCACTTGCTTTCTTCCCATTTTCTCCACCCGAAAACGGTGTTGAAAAATACTAGGGCAAAGCGATTCAAATTCCGAGAAATGTCCAATAAATTCTTCACGCATAATTAATAAGACCCGACTGGGCAATCTATTGCGAATCAGGATATTTAAATTGGTGAAGAACTCTATTTTTTCCTGTTGCTCTCCGGTAATCAGTAATTCTTCAAATTGATCGAATAACAGATATACCGGTTGATAGCGTTCTTCAAACAGCTTTTCAATAGCTTCACCAAAACCAATTTCTGGGTCACTAGGTAATTTAGTTTTTGGATCCAGTACTATTTTGTCTTTTAAGGCGTCATTTATAGCCATAAATACAGACGCATTAATATTCCATCCTTTTCGGATAGTCAAAGCAAACCAATCGGCATCAGAAAACTGATTCCGCAAGCCACACTCCACAAGGCTCGTTTTTCCAGAACCAGAAGGGCCATAGACTAGCAAATGTTTCACCCCACTTAACGCATCACATAAGTCTAAGGTTTCTTGATTTCGCCCAAAAAAAACGTTTACATCTTCCTTTTCATAAGAGTCTAGAAACTTAAAAGGTGATTTATTTTGACTCATGATAGTTCGGATTTTAGCGGATTAAATATGTCTTCTAATTGCTTAAAAAGCCGGTTGAGTAAGGGTTGTTTGTTATTCTGGCTCTTTACATGCAATGATTTATTAGAAGTAATTTCTTCACCTCCACCATAAGACAGCTCATTTTTATATTGGGAATAGTTGTACTGTTTTTTATCTTTATCATAACCGACATAATAAAAAATTTCAGGGGTTTGTTTAGGTTTACTAGAGTACACACTTTGGTCTATAACCAACGGAGAGAGAGATAGGTAACTGCTCTTTTTTTGGATATTATCTAGGCTAGTAGATACGTTGTCCCCCCTAAATAACAAGACACTTTTATTATAGGTGAACGCACCTTTTATAGATTTGGTGTTATAATCTTCATCAGATGCATCGGTATCGCTATAGATGCCGTTAAGCTCTCCATAGAGATGCACAAAATTACTAGCAGGAGAACCCAAACGATAATCAAGATTGATTTCCTTAATGGAACCCAAACGGTATTTAGCAAGAAAAGAGACTTTCCGCAACCATTCTACTAGTGCTGTCAAATACTGCTCTAATAGTAAAGGCAAAGTGTCATCTTCTTTAATCTTGTTATCTATTAATTGATTTCGCTGATCATCAAGAAAAAGAGAAATACTGTATAAGGAAGAGTCAGTATTGGCGAGTTCTTCTACAAAATCATGCAATTCAGGCATAAAATTATCGGTTCCGATGGCCTCTGTAATGGTGATTAAGAAACTGGCATAATTGAAATTTACATAACTTTTATCTTTCATTTGTAGAAATTCTGATAAGATTCCTAGCTGTGGCTTATTTTCCAATTGTAAAAACTGTGCCACTTGAATGTAACACAGATAACGAAGTGAAGCTTGGTAGGCTTCTGCCATAAAAGACATGCGACGTAGATTTTTTTCCCGCCCGGGGGTTGTCACCATTTTTTGAAGAAAGGTCTCCACTAGCCAAGCATAATTTTGAAAAATATCTGAGGATTTGTTTTTAACAGACACATTTTGGTTGTCTTTGAGTTCCTGACCCAAACTTTGAATCCATTCATCTCCTTCACCCAAAAGATCCTCAGAAAGTCTAGTAGGCAAAGATTTATTTCGTCCTGCTTGTTCGATTATATAACGGAAATTTGCATTGGTAATGTTTCCGAAATCATAGACTTGATTGGCAGATTGAAAGGATTTAGAAGCCAATTTTTCCATAAAATCTTTCATAGCAGTGATATCCTTTTTTAGTTCTGTCATCTCTCCGTTTACATTAACGGTAATCGTGCTATCGCTAACCCCTTGTATTATAATGTTTCCGCTACCTTGTACTTGGGTATTGAAATAATTGGTCACAGCATCTTGAGTCTTCTCCTTAACGTCTTTCTGTAATTTCTCATATCCTTTATCTTCAAGCAACTCTAGTTGCTCTGCGAATTTTACTTTAAGATCGTCTATGTTGGAGTACGAGGTATAAAAATGACCTAAGTCTGACAGCCGTTTTTTAAAGTCCACTAGATCAAGTGTGAGCTGATCCTTAGGGTCAGGTTTAGGAGCTCCGTCTTTAAAATAGGTATAAATTAAAGGACTTCCAGTTTCTTTAAAATGAGTTAATGCTGTATCAAATTCTTCTTGAGAATATTTTCCCGCCTTGGTGTAGAATAGGCATATAACGATCTGGCATTCCTTTATTCTTTCATTATAGTCATCCTGCTTTCTGGTTTTGGAGACCGTATCTTGAAAATATTCCCATTGTTCAGATTTCAGATACAGTCCTCTTTTATGATCTCGATCGTTTCGTCTGCCTAGGAAGGCTTTGAAATCTTTTCGGTCTTGCTGAAGTTCTGAAGAAGAGACAATAAAAATTTGGATAGTTTCCATGGATTAAATTGATTTAGCACAGTTAAAAAAAACACATCTCCTGCATTTTTTTAAGGGTTTTTAATTATTCTCATATAGTCTTCTTGGTTTTAAACTTTTTAGGACAATCTCTAAACACTGCTTTCCCAGCTAAGCCCAATAATTATACTCCTTTAATAAATTCATGATCATAATATCAACCCTTTCAATAGCATACTATAAATAATCGACACCTTTAAGAAGGTAGAGAAACAGTAATGCTTTAGAAATAACATAGATTCTTATAGTTGATCGATATTTGAATCTAAACTCTCTGGCTTAACATGGCTATTTTTACTTTACAGAATTGATAAATTAACTGAATAGAATGTGCTTAATCAGGTAACCTAATGTAATCTCGATTTTTATTATTTCTACTACGTTTGCATACTTCATAACCTTCTCGACTGCCTTCGTCATTGGTATTTCCTTCAATTGTTCTAAAAACCTCACCACGTCCTGAAAAGCCAAATCCAGTATGTGTCCAGTCGGTCGAAGTTTTCCTGTTCAAAAATAACCAGCATTCAGGCATATCTTCCCACTTGATCTTCTCTTTAATAATGTCTGTTCCTTTTACAAACAAGCCCTCTTTTATAGCCTGATTAGCAAGATTATCACACGAAAAGGAGCCTTTAATAGGCATTTTACGTCCAAGACTTGCATAGGCTTGCTCCATAACAAACGTTACAAAACCAGCACACCATGGCCATTGGTCACCTTCATTACCATTCATATACATCCTAACCCAAGGACCACTATTTTGCCCACCTAGTTCCACTGGATGTGCTTTAAGATGTTGTTTTGCAAAATTCAAGACATTTTGTGGAGCAGTGGTGCCTTCTATTAGATCCACATCTGTTAAAACGTCTGTCATAGGTTTAACCAGAGCTTCCCACGTTATTTGGTTTACGATTCCAGTTTCATTAATTCCTTTCTTCTTTTGAAAATCTCTTACACAAAATTCAGTAGCCGGGCCAAAATCACCATCTGTTGAGGTTTTAAAATCATGAAAAGAAAGCCACTCTTGAACGCGTTTCGCTTTCGGTCCACGTTGTCCTCTTTTTATGTCTCCAGGATAAGTTATTTCTTTTTTTACAGAGGATGGGCAGTAAGGGTAGTCTTTCATACAGTTTAATTTTAGTTGGTAAATTTTAGGAGCTTAATTATAAATTTTAATAACAAAAAATTATAATTAAATATACGTAAATATTCAATTACTCTAAAATTTATTATTTTAACAGAAACAGTGATGCTCCATAAAAAACAAAATAGGCTGATCTTATTCTCTATCTATTAAACTCACATTGATTTCTGTGTTAAATGGAATACGGTTATCTAACTAGAAGTTGAAGTTTTACAGTTTTTTTAGAAAAAACTTAATTTGGGTTTATTTCAATCTAACCTCACTTGTCTGTTTTCGTAAATTTTTTAGGCGAGTCTTATTCTTTTATAGGTTCTGCCCAGTCTGAGTTTCTTATAAAAAGAGTATACTGAACATATGGCTTCCCTTTATCGGTCATTTTGAATATCTGTTACTGGAAGGAATTGTATCGTTTCATTTAACCTTATGGGATTTTCGTAGGGGGTGTCTTCATCGTCCATTTTTATTAAGGACATAGAAGAGCTCATCCTCCTCTTTATGGTCATGCCACACAAACTCCCCTAGATTTTGGCAAGCTTCACCTGCTATCCATTTAATTTTCTAAAAATAATTTCACTCCTATATATAGAGCATCGATATACAATCGGACTAATTAACTTATACCAAATTATATTTATAATGCCGTATGAAGAAATTGAATTATTTTTTGATTGATTGATTGAAATCAAAAATAATTAGCATAGCCTTAGCTGCGGTAATTATTTTTGATGAAAAGCAGGCGAAAAAAGCCTGTGCCGAATTCGTATCGGTAAAACGATTTATTGCGTCATTATAGGTCTAATTTGGTATTATAGGAATATTGGCCTTTATTTTCAACCTCTACATCAAGATCCCTGTAACAGAAAACCCCAGCATTTTTGGATAAAAATGCTGGGGTTTTCTATGCTTTACTCAATTTATAGCTTGACCTATTCAAGGCTTTCTTTTTCTTTCTTTTCGTAGTTAAAAAGATAATCAACATCCAATTCTTTAACCTTACCTAGTTTACCAAGAGCATCAAAGTCTAACTCCTCTTTGTTACCTATCACTGCTACATTATAGTTTTGGCCTTTAATGTTTTCATCAAAGAATGTTCTTAGATCATCAAAGGTCATATTTTTGATGGTCTTGTACATTTCTTCCCTGTAATCATTGGTTATCCCTCTTTTCTTTAAACCCTCATAGGTCCAAAAAATATCTGACTTTGAAATGCGTTCAGCAGCAATTTGCTTTAAAGTAGATTTTTTGGCTTGGTTAAATTGTTCTTGTGCTTCTGGCATATCATTCATCAATTCCATCATAGCATCTACCGCTTGATCTAGCTTGTTGGCTTGTGTTCCTAAATAAGCCATGGTGTAATCTGGTTCTCCCTCTTCAGAGGCTATTCTATAACCCGCATAAGCAGAATAAGCCAAAGACTTAGATTCTCTTATCTCTTGAAAAACAATAGAAGATAAACCGCTTCCAAAGTAGGTATTAAATAAGGTTGCAGCAGCCATTTTCTTATCGTTAAACTCATCCCCTTTAGACAATAATAAGATTTCGCTCTGTACCATATCATAGTCTACAAAATAAACATTACCTCCTGTATCTACATTTGGGTATTCCATTTTCTTAGGATAATCCATCAAAGTTTCAGGAACTACATGGTGTTTGTCTAAAGAAGCAACAGCAGCATCAACATCGTTTCCATAATAAAATATGCGTTGTTTGTACGCCCGCATTTCTTTTATTTTATTGACCAGATCAGCGGGTTTGAATGCTTTTAATTCTTCTTCGGAATATATATTTCTCAGTCTAGAGCCCTCACCATATTGGGCAAAATTCATCATGCCATTGTAAAATATATTTTCTTTCTGGGTTTTACCATCTTGCCTTTGTTTTAGAATACTTTCTACATATTTATCATAGGTTTCCTGATTGGGCTGTGCATTGTCCCATAGGTTTTCCAAGAGGACTAAACCTGCATCGAGATTCTCTTTTAAGCCAGAAACACTCATGTATGTTCTATCACTCGATGAGGATATACTATAGTTTATCCCAATTTTATAAAATTCTTGTTTTAGCTCTTCTGGTGAGTATTTATCTGTACCTAAGTAGTCTAAATATCCTGCAGCAAGCGACACCATTCTGTCGTGATCTTGTCCCATATCAAAAATGATATTCAAATTAAAAATATCATTATTTGGATTTTTAATATAAGAAACTTCGATATTATTATTCGTTTTTGTAGCCTTAATCGCCGTCTTATAGTCTATGTACTGTGGCTCTAAGTTTGGAGATTTAACATCATTGAAAGCTTTCAAAAAAGTAGATTCTCTATCTCGGTTCAATTCTATTGGAGTGATTCTAGGGTTTTCCACCTTAACTATTGAGGAATCTTCTCCTTTTAATTTATGTACTTCTACATAATTGTTTCCGTAAAATTCGTTGGCAAATTCTATGATATCTTCTTTGGTGATTTCTTTCATTTTATCCAGCATTTCCAATCTGGTATTCCAGTCTTGGAAGCCAATAAAAGTCTCTAAATAAGAGTATGCCGTAGAGGAAGCATTTTCGTATTGCCTGATCTGAGATAATCTTAATTCATTAACAACAGCTTCGAGAAGCCAATCCTCAAATTCCCCTTTTTTAATTTTTTGAATTTGCCCAAGCAGTAGATCTTTGACTTCATCTAAGCTTTGATTTTCTTTTGGGCTTCCATAAAGCATATGGAAGCCATAGTCATTGTCGAAATTGGTGAAGGAAGAGGCATTTTGTACAACTTGCTTCTGATTTAAATTTAAATCGATAAGTCCAGCTTGGGAGTTGGCCAACATATAGTCTATAAGAGTAATAACGACCTCTTCTTCAGAGCCATTACCTTTTGATCTGAAGGCCAGATAAATAGACTCCGATGTGGGACCATAGACTTCTTTTTTTATAGGTTCGGTGATAGGATCCAATTTTGGAAATGTAGGGTGCGTCACTTCTTTCCGCTTATAATCCCCAAAAGCAACATTCACTTTTTGGATGGTAGCCTCAAAGTCTAAGTCTCCAACCAAAATTACCGCCATATTATTAGGAACATAATACTTATCAAAATAAGCATTAATAGCTTCCATAGATGGATTTTTTAAGTGCTCAGAAATTCCAATCGTCGATTGAGTTCCGTAAGGATGTGTAGGAAAAAGTCCTTCTAAGGTGGCGAAGTATTGCTTTCTACCATCGTTATCTTGACCCCTGTTGAATTCCTCATAAACAGCTTCCAACTCGGTGTGAAACAAGCGTAAAACCAATTTGCTAAAACGCTCGCTTTCTACGGTTAACCATTTGTCCAATTCATTAGCTGGTATTTTATTGACATAAACCGTTTGCTCGTTCGATGTAAAAGCATTGGTGCCTTCTGCGCCTAAAGAATTCATCATTTTATCATATTCATTGGCTATCGCCAATTTTGAAGCTTCAAATGAAACGGAATCGATGGTCTTGTAGATCCCTTTTTTCTTTTCTGGATCTTGCTCTTTTTTATGCGCTTCGTATAAGTCTGAAATTTCTGTAAGCAATTTAGATTCAGCTTTATAATCTGAAGCGCCTATGTTGTCTGTCCCCTTAAAGACCATATGTTCAAGGTAATGGGCAAGCCCAGTATTGTCGGCGGGGTCGTAAGTAGAGCCAGCTCTTACAGCTATTAAGGTTTGAATTTTGGGATCTTCTTCATTCTTTCCTAGGTAGACCTTTAAACCATTATCTAAGGTATAGAGTCTTAATCCTGAAGGGTCATTTTCTGCCATTTCATAACTAAAACCATTGGTGTCTTTTTTTGTTTTAACAGGATAGCCCTCTCCAGTTGAATTTTGTGTACAACTACTTAAAAAGACAAGACTTAGAATAAAAACAGACTGCTTAACATATTTCATAAGATGGGTTGTTATAATTGGTATGATAAATATAGCTTGTATTCCGTAAATAAATACACACCTTTTGAAATCTTTAAAATCCTAGCTTCGGAATTAACTATTTATAAGGCTTCGTCTTTGGTCACTGCTTACAGAGCTTATGTTTCTAAAAGATTCCTAACTCTTAATGAGATAGACAAGCGGTGCAGATAAAATAGGATTGATGGCTAGGACAAAAGAATCGTATAAGTGCTTATCTACTACCTAAAGCTTCTATATGTCCTTTTACTTTTTTGTAAACTTTATAGTGATGGTTTTTTTCGATTAGTATGTTAAACGTTTTTTTCGGAATCTTCAACTCTTGCAAAAGAGGCTATAGCTTCATTACCTTGTTTTTCTTGATACTCAATGCCGATACTTAAATTTGGTATAAAAAGGTCTAACTTTTAAAGACCTAGTCATTTTTGATTCCTGTGGTGGATGACTTTATGTTCACCTTAAGTCATAAAGAGCCTAGTCGAGTAAACCCTCAGTACATAGGCTGTTTGTTGCTTAATCCTTAGTACAGACCTCAAACAGTTCTTAAAAATTTAATTCTTTCCTTATTTCTGACTAAAAACGACTAATTTTAATCAAAATCAAAAAAATAATTTTCTCATGAAAAAAATTATATGTTTATTCATATTGTGCTTTTCAAGTCTTTTAATAGCTCAGAGTCCAAGCTCAACAGACACCTATACCTATAAGCAAGGAGATCGCAATGGCATTGGTAAATGGTATATGGGAAGAGAGATTGCTCATGTGATGGGTTTTCAAGGAATGAGCTGGCTAGAACGTCCTGAACGTGAAAAGGAAGAAAACACTGCAAAATTGTTACAACATATGAACATCACCTCTGGAGATGTTATTGCAGATATTGGAGCAGGGTCTGGGTACCATGTGTTTAAAATGTCTTCAATAGCCGATGATATATTCGTCTATGCCGTTGATATTCAAGATGAAATGCTGGCAGAAATGAATGAACGCATTATCGATAACGAGATCGATAATGTAGCGCTTATAAAAGGAGGTGAAAAGAGTGTCAACTTAGCTGAAAATTCGGTTGATAAAATACTTATGGTAGACGTCTACCACGAGTTTAGTTATCCTATAGAAATGCTGGCTTCCATAAAAAGTGCTTTGCGAGCAGACGGTAAGATTTATTTGATCGAGTATCGAGCTGAAGATTCCCGTGTCCCTATTAAAAAGGTTCATAAAATGAGTGAAAAGCAAGCGGTTAAAGAATTTGAAGCTGCAGGGTTTAGGTTAGAAAAAAATAAAGAAAACCTTCCGTGGCAACACTGTATGGTATTCGTTAAATTATAAATTTTCTATCTTTAATTCGTTTGGTTTTTTTAATAAAAAATTCAGTGCTCACACCTTACATTAAGTTGAATCTATAACCGTGTTTTAATTTAAAGGCTCTAAGCTCACATTTTATGCAGGCAAAAACTAAATACATGATCTACAAAGAACATTTCCTTGTTTAGAATAAATGATTTATTTTGGTTCTTCAATTTAAATAGGCTTATCCTTGATTAAAATGACTAAGTTTCTGTACTCCTTCTTGTTTTTCCCTATGCTTCTTTCAGCACAAATTAATGAAAGCGATACGCTTAGTATAAAAGCAAACCTTTCATTAACTGGATTTTATCAGGGCGGAAATGTAGAAACCATCATTTTTAGAGCAAAATCAGAGTTCAGTTTTAAACCCTTAAAAAATTTGGTTTTCAAAACTCAAAATTCATATGTGTATCAAGAGTTTGGAAAAAATAAAGCGGATGAGGATATTTTAAGTGTAAATTTTCTATATCTAAATCCTGATCGTAAACTATATCCTTTACTGCTTGGCTTTATAAGCACCAATTTCCGAAGAGAAATTGATTTGCGCTCTCTGGTAGGAGCAGGGGTTACTTATCAAATTGTGAACAAGAAAAGCCATTGGCTCAAACTCTCCCTTTCAAGTGAATACGAACAAACAGCTTTTGGCAAAACTAACTTTAACCGTTCAGACTATGATGGAAGTGAATCTATCAACACGTTTCGGGGTACAGTTTGGGTGAATGGTAAATATAATTTGTTTAAAAAGAAAGTCATTCTAAAACATGAACTCTATTTCCAACCTTCTCTGGAGCAAAGTGATAATTTTAGATGGCAAGCAGATTTAGCTTTAGAACTACCCCTTTGGAAATTCTTAAATTTTAAAATAAACTATATCCATACGTTCGAAAGCATTGTGATCGAAAACCAAAGTCAAGAAGATAGATTCCTGACATTTGGCTTTACCCTAAAAAGTTTTGGTCTTGACTAATGCCTCTTTTACGCGTTATCCATTAATGAAAAGATATAAAATTTCATTTTGATAATTCAAATAGGTTTTAAAAATTATTAAGACTAAAATATCAATTAGATAAAGCTTTATATATCAAATTTCAAAAAAAACAGGACTTTAATGCGATGTATAAATGTACTTAAGCCATTCCATCGTACAGAAATCGTACATTTTTAAAAATAAAAAACCCTTAATCATCGATTTTCAATAGATTAAGGGTTTAAAAGGTGGTCCCACTTGGACTCGAACCAAGGGCCACCTGATTATGAGTCAGGTTCAGCCACTTATCGAAACTTTTTCAAACTTTTCAAAACTTTTTTAAACGTCTGTATATAATAGTATATCAAACTCTTTATAACATTTTAACTGTTTTTAAAACATTTTGAATTACGGTTAACGGTTACAAAAGAGTCACAAAAAAAAGTTACGTGAAAAAAGCTAAAGCGGAGATCTATTTAGATGGAAGAAAAAAAAAGAATGGTAAGCATTCAATAAAAATTAAGATCACTTTAAGGGGTAGAAGTTTTTATTCCACTGGTGTTGAACTTACAAAAATTGAATTTACCGATATGATGAATCAAAAAAAAGGAAGAGGCATTCATCAAGATACTTATAACAAATTAAACAAAATGCTTGTTAAATCAAATGATGCTATTTCTGAGCTAAAATATTTCACGCATAAAAGATTTCAGGAGAAGTTTTTGGAACAAAGAACAAATTCCTATGACCTAATTTCAAGTGCATATGATGCGTACAAAAAAAAGCTTGAAGAGAATGAGAAAATTAGCACTAGTGAATCCTATTCATGTTCCTTTAATAGTATTAATCGATTTCAAAAAAACCTAAAATTTGTTGATATTACTCCAAAACTATTAGAAGAATATCAAAAATGGATGCTTCAAAATAATAAAAGTGTAAGTACAGTTGGTATTTATCTAAGACCATTAAAAAGATTATTTAATTATTACAGGATACCCATTGATATATACCCATTTGGGAAAGCAGGTTTTAAAATACCTCAATCTTTAAACAAAAAATTAGCTTTAAGCAAAGATCAGGTGAAATTGTTATATAATTATAAAGGCGACGAAAATAAAAATAAAAGAAGGGCTGTTGATTTATGGGTGATGATGTATTTGTGTAATGGGATAAATTTACACGATATTTTGAAAATTAAATGGAAACACATTGAAAGCGAATATATCAGATACGTTCGTCAAAAAACTAAAGACACAAAATCTGTACAGACAACAATTACCATAAGCATTAAACCAAGAATTCGGGAAATTATTCAAAATTGGGGGGTAGAAGGTGAATCTGATGATTTTGTTTTTTCTTTTTTTAAAAAAAATATGACAGCCAAGAAAATTAGAGCTATCAAAAAAAATTTAATGAAAGAAATTAACCGATACATGAAAATAGTAGCGAAAGAGCTTGGTATAGAAGAAAAATTAACAACAATTATAGCAAGACATTCATTTGCAACAATTATGTATAAAGAGGGTAACAGTCTAGAAGAGATTTGTGAACTTATGGGGCACAGTTCAATAATTGTAACTCGAAGATATATTGATTCTTTTAATGACGAACACCTTGCATCAATAACTGATTCACTGACTAAAGGATTTTAATTTAAGATATTTTTGAAGTTTTCTCAAAACTTTTTAAAACTTTTTTTTTAAAAAACATATAAAACTCTAATCATAAAAAATTAAATATGAATAGAGAATATACTTTTAATGAAATGTTTGAATACATGAATAAACTTTTTTTAAAAATAGATGAATTATCAAAAAAAATTGAAAACTTTGAGATGTCAAAAAAAGACAACGTTGAAATACTTGACGCTGAAGCGGCTTCGCTAATCATGAAACGTAAACCATCAACTTTGAAAAAAATGGCACGAGAAAACAAAATACCCCATATTAAAGACGGTAAAAAATACTTGTTTCAAAAATCGGACCTTTTGAAATATTTAGAATCACATAAAAGAAATTCAGATCAATTCACAGAGCTCGAAATTGATAATATCTTATTTGATAATAATCCAAAAAGACGGTAGAAAATTGAAAATTTTCTTTGCTTATGGTTCTCTATTAATTGATGAAACTTCTTTTACTATGAAATGTAATAATACGTATGTACATGTCAATATATTTTTAATTATGTTAAAACGATAAATATTCAAAAGGGAAGGCTCATTAAATTATATATAAATTAAAATAAATAAAGATGGAATATTTAATAAAAGAGTTCAAAAAATTTAACCCAAATGGTAAATCACTAAAAGATAATTCAAGGGATGTAGTAATAGAAAAATTAAATAAAAGTTATAAAAATTTGTCAGATGAATTTGATGAAATAATGGAAGAGAAAAGGTGCTAAAATCCTTTAATAAAATTTAGTATAAAATATGGGTAGTGAAAAGATCGAAAATTTTGAAGAAAGGATTAAAAGCAATAGGGAAAAAATAAGTCGAGAAATAGGAAATTCTAAAAATCAAAAGATTTTAAGTCTGAAAATTAAAATTGATGAGATTAAAATAAAATTAGAAAAAATAAAGTGAGTAATGACCTCAACATAAAAGAGTCCAATCTAGTTGTTAAGGTAAAACAGGTACTCCCAGTTAAACTTCTGTAAAAAGATTGGGCTCAGATTAAGACAATATAGAGGGATTTTTCAATCGCCTTTGATTGTTTATTATATAAAAATAATAGAATATATGTATCCATATGAATTAAATGATTTCCAATTAGAACTTATAAATGACATTGAAAATCTGCCTAAGAAAAACCTTCATTATATTACCGCCCAACAGTCTAATATATATCCAAATCTTACATTAAAAGAATTCAAAAAACTAATTAAACGTGCAATTAGAAAGTATATAGAAGAGTTGATACTAGACTATAGAAAGGGTTTGGAAAATCAATTATTAAAGTATTATTGTGTTTTTGAAACCACTAAAGAATTTAACTTAAATATATCCCATAAATCTTTTAGTGATTTACCATCCATGGGTTTGCACTTTCACATGTTTATTTCAACACCTGATGATTATCCTTGGGTAAATTTTGATAGCTTAACATATCAAATATTTTGTGAGTTGACTTCATTGAAGCACAAAAGAAGCTGTATATCAAAATATGGGTATTACAAAATTGATAATTTAGATGATAAATTCAAGTCTTATCACACTAAGCAATTTATAAACAACCCATCACCAGAGATGATAATGAAAAATTGATATCTAAAAAGTATTTTAGATATAAAAAACACTGCGAATAATTAAGGGTCTGCCATAACTTTTTAAACAAAATCATGTAGATTGCTTTATTAAAATTATTTGTCATTAATTTGAATAAAACTTTTTTTTTAAAAATAAATAGATTTACCCATTAGAAAATGAAAAAAAACAAATTGGTTGCACCTTTTTTGAAATGGGTCGGCGGTAAAAGACAGTTAATGGCTACCATTAAAGAATTTATCCCTAGTGATTATACAACATACTATGAGCCCTTTGTAGGTGGTGGTGCATTATTATTTGAACTTCAGCCAAAAAAAGCAGTAATAAATGATTTTAATGATGAATTAATAAATGCTTATAAAGTCATAAAAGAAAACCCCGAAGGGCTTATAATGGATTTAAAAACGCACGAGAATGAATCTGACTATTTTTATGATTTAAGATGTTTAGATAGGAATGAAAATTATGAAGAATTAACAAGTATTAAAAAGGCTTCAAGGATAATTTTCTTAAACAAAACTTGTTATAATGGTCTGTACCGTGTCAATAATTCTGGGCAGTTCAATTCACCTTATGGCAGATATAAAAATCCTAACATTGTGAATGAACCTACAATTAGAGCTATAAGCAAGTATTTGAATACCAATGATATTAAAATAATCAATTCAGATTTTGAGAAATCCTTAAAAGGCATCAGGAAGGGTGCTTTTGTATATTTAGATCCGCCCTATCATCCATTGTCAGCTAGCTCAAATTTTACGGGGTACGTTCAAAATGGATTTAGTTCAGATGAACAAATTAGATTAAGAGATTTATGTAATAGATTGCACGCAAAAGGTGTCAAATTTTTATTATCAAACTCAGCTACAAAATTCATTGAGGAGTTGTATTCAGATTTTAATATAACATATGTAAAAGCAAATCGATCAATTAATTCTAATGCTTTGAAAAGAGGTGAAATAAACGAAGTCTTAATTTCCAACTATGAGCCCTCCAAAAAATGATGTTGCTTGGCTAGAGCTGTTTGATAAATATAAAATTATCGAAGAAATTAAATCAAAAGGTTTTTTTGAAATTAATTCTTCGATAATTAATACTGTTAGGCAAGCCCGCCTGATGACAAAATTTGATTTTAAATCTCAACTACCCAAAATCTTTTCTGAGCACGAATTATCAATACTTCCAATCTCAAGGGGTAATTATGTAATATCTAATTTTGAAACATTTCATGATTTTGAAGATAATGAGTGTGAAATAGAGAAAATCCATTTTCCAAACTTTATAGAAAGCATTGATTACAACGATATAACCAGCGAGTCTACAGCGTTAAATTGTGCATATGTAACAGGTATTATCGAAGATTTCGTGCAAGATCAGAGTTTACAGCCGACCGTAAATGGTAGGATGAGTTCAAAAAAATTTGATTTTAATATAGATTCTAAAGCTGGGAAATTCGGTGTTGAGGTTAATAATGCTCAAATAGAAATTGATGGTGGTTACGAGGGGTTAGAATCTTTAAGCTTAATCGAGGCTAAAAATTCCATATCAAAAGATTTCATGATCCGCCAACTTTTTTATCCTTTTAAGGCATGAGAGAATAGAATCAGTAAAAAATTAAAATCAATCTTTCTTACATATACAAATGGAGTTTTTCATTTCCGAGAATACATTTTTGATGATCCAAAATGTTTTAACTCCTTAATTCTGATAAATCAAAAAAAGTATATAATAAGAGACGGTGTAATCAATTTGGAGCTCATTCAAAAGTCGCTTAATAGCGTTAAATTAATTAGTGAACCAGAAATACCATTTCCTCAAGCAGATAGCTTTGAGAGGGTTATTAATTTATTCGAAATACTAAATTCGAATGAGAAAATTTCAAAAATTGATTTACTTGAAAACTATGATTTTCGATTGAAAGATTCAATAGATCCCCGCCAGGTAGATTACTATGTTAACGCAGGAAGATACCTGGGATTAATTGATAAAGCATCAGAGAATGGAGAAATAATATATTCTCTTTCAAATTTAGGCATTGAGTTATTCCAAAAATCAATAATTAACAGACAAATAATGTTTATTGAACTTATTTTGTCTCATCGTGTGTTCAATAGAACTTTAGCTTTATATTTTAAAGAAGGTGAATTGCCATCTCGGTCTGCTATTGTAGAAATAATGAAAGATTCAAATCTTTACAAGATAAATCAAGATACAACTTTTCTTAGAAGGTCATCTACAATTGTAAGTTGGATAAATTGGATTTTAGATCAAATTGAAGAATAAAATTATTAGATTGTGTATAAATAAAGTAAAAAATCAGACTTAAAAGATTGAAAATGTTACAAAACAGTAACAGACTAAATTAAATAAGGGATTACATTTCTGTAATCCCTTATTTTACTAGTGGTCCCACTTGGACTCGAACCAAGGGCCACCTGATTATGAGTCAGGTGCTCTAACCAGCTGAGCTATGGGACCAAGGCTGATTATTATTCAGAAGTGCAAAAATAAGTATAAGTTTACTATCAACCAAAGTAATTCTTGACTTTAATTAAGCTCGATCTTCACAAAGTTCTATAAGCACACCATGGTTGCCTTTGGGGTGTAAAAACACAATAGATTTATTGTCTGCACCACGTTTAGGCGACTCACTTAAGAGCTGAAAACCTTCTTGCTGTAATCTGCTCATTTCAGAGGCAAGGTCATCTACAAAAAAGGCGATGTGGTGAATACCTTCCCTTTGCTTGCTGAGGTATTTGCCAATAGGGCTATCGTCTCGCGTGGCTCCTAGTAGCTCGATCTTACTTTCTCCACATTCAAAAAAGACAGTTTTCACACCTTCTCGTTCCACGGTTTCCGTTTTGTAAGGAGAAGCTTTAAATAAGGTTTCATAGGTTTTTGTAGCTGCCTCTAAGTCGTTAACAGCGATGCCAATATGTTCTATTTTTTTGATCATAAGAGGTGATTTTTTAAATTTAAATGCGCCAAAGTTTACAGAATTTACAAAACTAGCATTTATATAATTATTCTACCTTTGCAGTATGGAATCAAATAGACAAAAAAAAATTGCGGGAATACTTCAAAAAGATTTAGCTGAAGTGATTCAACTTGAGTTGAAAGCGGCGGGTACTCAAAACTTAATTATCTCGGTGACCAAGGTGAGGGTGACTCCAGATTTACTGCAAGCCAAGGCACATTTAAGCATTTTTCCTTCTGAAAAGTCCGAGCAAATTGTGGAAGAAGTTAGAACCTTAAAATCCAAAATAAAGCATCTGGTCGCCACGCGAACCAAGCACCAGTTGCGACGTATGCCAGAACTAGAATTCTTTAATGACGATTCTATAGAATACATCACTGACTTAGAACAAGCTTTTAAGGGAAAAAATGACCCTATCAAAAACCCTGACCTATTGAACAAGCGTAAGAAAAATTGAATATTTCTTTTTACATCGCTAAGCGCTATTTCTTTTCCAAGAGTTCCAATACGGCTATAAACGTCATCACTTGGATTGCCTCTGTAGGGGTCATCGCTGGTGCATTAGCTTTGTTTATTGTCTTATCTGCCTTTTCCGGACTTAAGGAATTTAGCTTATCTTTTACCAATAAATTCGATCCAGACTTAAAAGTGTTCTCTAAAGTAGGGAAGACATTCAGCTTAGAGTCTAGTCAACGGTCTGCTTTATCGAATAATCCAGATATCGTTCACTATTCTGAAGTGATTGAAGAACGTGTTATGCTGAGTTTTAAATCTAAAAACACATCAGGCTTTATCAAGGGTGTTGACACTACCTTTAAAAGTATCAACGCCATAAAGTCGAGTACATTTTTGGGCCAATGGATAGAAAATGACGCTTACCAAGTAGTGTTAGGAAACGATTTGTCTAGGAAACTTTCTGTAGGAGTCAGAGATTATACGGGTCTTCTAAAGTTTTATGTTCCCAAACCAGGCAAGGGACAAATTCTAGATGTAAAAGAGGCTTTTAGAACGGCTAATGCTACGGTGACAGGAATTTACTCTATCAATGAAGAGTTGGATAAAAAATATGCCTTTACAGATATAAATTTCGCCAGACAATTGCTACAGTTGAAACACAATGAAGTGACGTCTCTGGAACTGCAAATTGCCAAGTCAGCCGATATAGCTTCAGTAAAAAAAGAAGTGGAGGACATTTTTGATAGTCAAGTGCTGGTAAAAGATAGGATTCAGCTGAATGATAGTCTTTATAAAATGTTGAATACAGAAAATCTGGCGGTGTATCTTATTTTTACTTTAGTGATTATCATAGCTCTTTTTAATGTGATAGGATCTATCATCATGGCCGTACTAGAAAAGCGACAAAATTCTAAAACTCTTCTGAATTTAGGCTTAACCGAGATCGAGATACAGCGAATTTTCTTCTTTCAAGGTAGCCTAATGAGTATCGCTGGTGGTATCATAGGTCTTTTTCTTGCGATTATAGTGGTCTTGTCCCAACTTCAGTTCCGATGGATTATGATTACCCCAAATTTAGCGTATCCCGTAAGACTGGAAGTCATAAATATTTTTATTGTGTTCTTTACTATAACAAGCCTTGGCTTATTAGCCTCCTATATATCTTCGCAAACGGTGAAGCGCTCCCTAAAGTAATTTAATTCGGTATAAAAACTCTTTTGTGTGTTCTTGACTAACTGTATCCAGTGTGAATTTCCCTTAAGATAGAAACGGATTATGTGCGATATTTAAAGGACAAATCAGTAATGAATAAAAAAGTTTGTCTAGTACTAAATAATCGATACAGTTTCTTAAAACAAAAAGTCCATTCAAAATTGAATGGACTTTTTGTTCTTATAATAGCTATAGATACTAACTACTCTCCCAAAATCATAAGGTTGTTTTCTCTATTCACATCGGCCATTAGACCACTTGGGTCAATTTCAATTTTTTCAATCTCGTATTGAGCTGTGGGAATTTCCAAGGTATAAGTTGGATAGGCCCAAGCCCAATTTTCCTGAATATTATTAGCCTCTGGCTTTGTCCATCTCATAAGTCTTAAAGGGATATAATACGTCTCTGAAGTACCTCCCTTAAAGTCAACTTTTACTTCAATAGGCATTGGAGTAAGAGCAACTCGTTCAAGAGTTACTAAAGTGGTTTCAGATTCAACACTCACGCCTTTTACAGCATAATCTATTGTATTGGTCGTTCTTGTCCAGTCGTTGAGGTACCAACTTAACTCAGCTCCACTTACTTTTTCAGCAATACGTATAAAGTCATTTGGCGTTGGGTGCTTAAACTTCCACTCATCGAAATAGCGATTTAGGGTGTTATCCAAATTCTCTTGTCCAATTAAATAGCCTAGCTGAGCTAAAAATACAGCTCCCTTTGAGTAAGCAGTCACGCCATAGGCTCTGTTGTATTCATAGCGATCGGCATGAGTGGTTTGAGGTTGTTCAAGACCAGAATTAGCGAGATTTGTATAGCCTTTATAAGTTCTTGCAAATACATTATCTTTATTTTGATCCATCACCTCATTCATAGCTAAAGCAGAAATATAGGAGGTAAAACCTTCGTCCATCCATTCATGCTGAGCTTCATCTGTTGCTAAAATATGCTGAAACCAAGAATGAGCCATCTCATGTGCGGTGACTCCTACTAAGCTACCAAATTCTCTTTCTCCAGTAATAAGTGTACACATCGCATATTCCATACCTCCATCACCTCCTTGTATAACAGAGTATTGATCGTAGGGATATGGGCCAATATGCTCATTGAAAAAGTCCAATATATCTGACGTCTTAGATTGTAAATTCTTCCAATTTTCAATAATCTCCTCATTATTCTTATATAAAAAGTGAAGGGTAGTGCCATCGCTTCTAGTGATCTTATCATGGATATAGTCTTTGTCTGCCGCCCATGTAAAGTCATGTACATTTGGCGCATTAAAATGCCAAGTGAGCTTTTTCCCTCTCCGTCTTACTCTTTCTCCATCATCTTCATAACCATAACCAACTTCGTTGGGGTTTTGTACATATCCAGAACCTCCCAAAATAAAGTCTTTATCTATGGTGATCTTAACATCGAAGTTTCCCCAAACACCATGAAATTCTCTAGCGATATAAGGGTCTGCATGCCAGCCTTCAAAATCATATTCTGCCATTTTAGGATACCATTGCGTCATAGAAAGTTCAACACCTTCTGCATTATTTCTTCCAGATCTACGAATTTGAACAGGGACTTGGCCCTCAAAATCCATTTTGAACGTACTTGACTCTTTAGGTAAAATAGGTTTATTGAGCTCAACTTCAAGGACCGTTCCCACTAATTTAAAGTTTAGTTTTTTCCCATCTTGTCGAAGAGTTTTTGCTCTCATAAATCCAATTTCCTTATCGCTAAGTTTAGAAATACGATCTCCAACTCTAGAGTCTGGATCTTCAATCGTTCTAGACCTCACATCCATTTCACTGCCTGGTTGAAAAGCATTGAAATACATATGGTAAAAAACCCGCTTTAATGTGTCCGGAGAATTATTGGTATATTCCAAAACTTGTGATCCATCGTACTGGTAGTTTTTGGCGTCAAAATCGATTTCCATTTCATAATCTACATGCTGCTGCCAATACCCTGTAGAGTTTTGGGCAAAAAGAATTGAGAATGAAAAGATAAATGCAATCGTTAGAAAAGTTTTTGTCATTATTTTTTAGTTTTAGAAGCCAATATCAAGGCATTATACATATTTACCATTTTTCCAGATACTGAAATTTTATCAAAGGCTAGGACGTCTTCTGGATCTCCTCCAAGAACCACATCTTGGTCTGTACTTAGTCCAGAATCCATAAGGATTTTTTTGACTTGAGCAGCAGAGAGTTTAGGGTAAATAGAGCGGACCATCGCTGCCACACCAGCCACGTTTGGAGAAGCCATAGAGGTTCCTTGTAGGAATTCGTAGGTGTTTAGTGGAGTGGTTGCATATATAGAAGATCCTGGTGCAAAAACGTCCACACTGTTATCTCCATAGTTTGAAAATCCTGAAATTAGATTCCCTCCATATTCTGAAGTGATAGAACCCACGTTGATAAAGTTATCCACAAAATCGGTTGGATTTTCTGGAGTTTCATCATTAGGATATACCCGTGTTTTATCTAGATCAATGCCTTCGTTTCCTGCAGCATTTACAATTAATACATCATTTTCTGCTGCATATGCTATGGCTTCCATGACCCAGTCTGGATGCGTTGAAAAGTATTTTCCAAAGGACGTGTTAATGACTTTAGCCCCATTATCGACTGCATAGCGAATACCCATTGCGATGTCTTTATCATATTCATCTCCATCTGGAACCGCTCTTATCGGCATAATTAAGACGTTTCCTGCAACGCCTTTTACACCTTTGTCATTTGGTCTATTGGCTGCTATAATTCCAGCCACATGAGTACCATGCTTGGCATCTTTTTTATCTTCATTGGGACCACTCACTTGGTTATTTCCATAAAAGCGAGTTGAAAAATCGTCTGGATCGTCGCCTAGTATTTCGGCTCTGGAATTCAATTCCAAATTGAAATGGTATTTGGTTCTATTGCCAAAATACTCCATAGCTTGAGCAAGTTGATCTTCTATGTCTCCAAGATCTTCACCGATATTATTCATAACGTTAAGGAGTAGCATTTTTTGGTTGAGACTGGTATCGTCTACAGGTTTGTAGGCCGTTAAATTCTCAACGCTAATATCATTAACACCGAGTTCAATTTTTAAGCTCTCCTCAGCTTCTTGAAGCTGATTGTTCATAGTGACATACCGATTTAAACTGGCATTAGTGCTCGTTAGCTCTTTGTCATATTCAGCTTTTGCAGACTTGTATAATTTAAAGTTTTCTAAGTTATCCTCTGAAATATCACTTTCAGATTTACCTTCAAATGCATCTTGGTGATCTCTTACTATTCGCGTGTATTCAAGATTCTCTTCAACAACGTCACCAAGGAAATTCCAGCCGTGGACATCATCGATATAACCATTTTTGTCATCGTCTATTCCGTTCTCAGGGATTTCATCCCTATTAGTCCAGATCACACCTTCAAAATCTTCATGTTCAATATCGATGCCACTATCAAGAACAGCAACAATGACGCTTTCTCCTTTGTAGTCTTTAATTATTTCTTGGTAAGCCTTCTCCACACTCATTCCTGGGATGGTATCTTTTACAAGATCTTTGCTTCCCCAAACTTTAAGCTCATCTTCTGTAAGTTCTGATGTCTTAGCTCTTGCATTCTGTAAGTTGGGGATGGGTTCTGAAGTGATTTTTGGTCCACTGGCACACCCTATTAGAAATCCTGAAAGTAAAAGGCACCAAGCGCCTGTTTTGAATGTTTTTGTCATCATGTTTTTAAAATTAAATTAGTTAGTAAAGAGTTCATTAAAACTGAAAGTAGAGTTAAGTCGTATCCCTTTTTCAGTGTCTTTTAGGTTGATGATTTCGTTGTGAGCGTCATGCTCAAGAAAGAGGTGGTAATTATTTTGAGTCGCTTCTTCTAGAAATATTTTTTTTTCCTGAAGGGTCTTTAAGGGTCTGGTGTCAAAACCCATGACATAAGGGAGAGGAATATGACCTGCTGTGGGAAGTAAATCTGCCGCAAAAACCAATTTTTTCCCCTGATAGTCTATGATTGGAATCATCTGTTTATCGGTATGGCCATCTACAAAGAGGACTTCAAATCCCAATTCCTCGTAAAAATGCCTTTTTTGAGTGCGTTCTAAAAAATGCAAGTGACCACTCTCCTGCATCGGTAAAAGGTTCTCCTTTAGAAAGGAAGCATTCTCGCGATCGTTGGGGTGTATAGCCCAGTCCCAGTGTTCTTGGTTGGTCCAGAATTTTGCATTTTTAAAAGCAGGTTCGTACCCCGTTTTGTCTTTATTCCATTGAACACTACCTCCACAGTGATCAAAGTGAAGGTGAGTCATAAACACATCGGTGATATCATCTCTATGGAATCCATGTTTTTTTAGTGACTTATCCAAAGTGTGGTCTCCCCATCTATAGTAATAGCTAAAGAATTTATCACTTTGTTTGTTCCCCAAACCTGTGTCGATTAAAATAAGTTGCTTACCATTTTCAATCAATAAACTAGTTGCAGCAATGTCTATCATATTATTAGAGTCTGCCGGATTAGTTCGTTGCCAAAGCGATTTTGGCACCACGCCAAACATGGCACCACCGTCTAGTTTAAAATTCCCAGTTTCTACAGGATATATGGTCATAAGCTCTATTTTAGCAGCAAAGTACTAAAAGAGTCTTAACTATGGAATCTGAGTCTTCTAGATTGTGCTATTTTTAACTACTCAAATCTAATATTCTATGATAGAACTAGCTAGTATAATTATATTAGGAATTTTAGCACAATGGTTCGCTTGGCGTTTCAAAATACCAGCAATTCTACCATTAATTCTTATAGGCCTCATGGTAGGGCCTATTGCTTCTTTATATACAGAGGACGGATCCAAGCTTATAGAACCCATATGGAATGGGGAGACTGGCTTGTTTCCTGGTGAAAGTTTATTTTATTTTGTTTCCCTTGCTATTGGCATTATTCTTTTTGAAGGTGGTCTGACTTTAAGACGGGGTGAGATTTTGAATGTTGGTCCCGTTATCGTCAAGCTAATTACCGTTGCTGTAGTAATCACCTTTGTTGGAGCAGGAATGGCAGCTCATTGGATACTTGGATTAAGCTGGCAAATTTCCCTTTTATTTTCTGGGCTTATCATCGTCACCGGGCCTACGGTAATCACACCAATTTTAAGAAATATTCCTCTTAAAAAAGACGTTTCAACTATATTGAAATGGGAGGGTATATTGATAGATCCCATTGGAGCTTTGGTTGCGGTATTGGTATTTGAGTTTATAACTGCAGGAGGAGGCGAGGCCTTTACAACAACTGTACTCGTAGAGTTTGGTCAAATTGTTCTTTTTGGGTTTACCTTTGGGTTCACCTTCGCCAAAGCCTTGGCTTTTGCAATAAAGTCCAAGATTATTCCGCATTACTTATTAAACGTGGTCACTTTAGCCACCGTTTTAGGGGTTTTTGTCATGGCAGATCATTTTGCACACGAAAGCGGCTTATTGGCTGTGGTGGTTATGGGAATTATTATGGGGAATACCAATTTGCCCAACCTAAAAGAACTTCTTTACTTTAAAGAGTCCCTCAGTATTCTTTTGATCTCAATTTTATTTATTCTCCTTGCCGCCAATATCAATTTCGAAAACCTAATGCTGGTTTTCAATTGGAATACCTTAATCCTTTTTGCAGTTGTAGTATTTATAGTTAGGCCTTTAGGGGTTTTTCTGAGCAGTTATAAATCCACTCTGGAAACTCGCGAAAAGTTATTCATCAGTTGGGTGGGTCCTAGAGGAATAGTAGCGGCAGGTGTGGCTTCTCTTTTTGGATTGAAGTTGGTAGATCAAGGCATTCCTAATGCAGAATTAATAACTCCTTTGGTGTTTATGATTGTTCTAGGCACAGTACTTCTTAATGCGACTACAGCAAGACCCTTTGCAAAACTGGTGGGTGTATTTCTTAAAGATTCTCAAGGAATATTGATTGTAGGGTCGTCCTCCTTTTCAAGAATAGTTGCTAAATATTTAAAGGACAATGGCAGGCACGTGGTTATTGTTGATAATAATAAAAGCAATATAGATAAAGCTAAAGCGATGGGGCTAGATGCCATCAATGCCAATATCTATTCCGATGATTTAATAGATAATATCGAGTTGAGTGATGTAGGGTACATAATGGCTTTAACAGGCAATACGGCAGTTAATAAAAAGGCTATTGAAAACTTTGCGAAACAATTTGGAGAACAAGGAACCTTCCGCGTGATATCTTCAGAAGAAATGGAAGATCCAGAGAATAACCCAGACGATGGATTATTTTCACAGACCGATGACTATATAAAACTCGTTAATCTAACCAGAAATTATCCTGAGATCCATGAAATAGAATTAAACTCTAGCGAACATTTTCGAGGTTTAATCGAATTGAGTAAAGTGGAGTCTGAAATAATTCCTCTATTCATCAAAAAACCAGATGGAAAACTCGATATCATACCAAATGATTCAAAATCTATTGAAGTAGAACCAGAATCTAAACTGGTGTACTTGGGAAAATCTTTTGAAAAAGAGCCTTCTAAAAAGATAGTTGAAGAGCCCTCTATTAAGGAGGTCAAGTCCGCAGACAATAACTAAGGTTTAATAAGCTTAAAGATGCAAGAACAGGAACTTCTCTATTTATTGATGTTGCATAAAATACCGGGGATTGGTCATATCAATGCGAAGAAACTTCTTCAGCATTTTGGCAGTGCAACCACCTTATTTCAAGCTAGTACAAGTGACTTAAAAGAAATAGATGGAATTGGAAGTAAGCGAATAAAAACCCTGAGAGATTCTGCTGTAATAAAAGAGGCAGAAGAGGAGCTCAATTTTGTACAAAGCAATAACATAAAGCTTACTTATTTCAAGGATGAAGACTATCCTTCGGGTCTAAAACAATGCATAGATAGTCCCATACTTTTATTTTCTAGAGGGAATATCAATCTTAAGAACAAACCTATTTTGAGTATAGTAGGCACCCGTCAAGTGACAACTCATGGTATTGCCTTTTGTGAGCAATTGATAGAAGACTTGGCACCACTCAATCCAGTAATCGTCTCAGGGCTGGCCTATGGAATAGACATTGTGGCACATAGAGCTGCTATCAAGTATAATCTTCAAACCATAGCATGTTTGGCTCATGGATTGAATCAAATTTACCCCAAAGCCCATCAAAGATATGCGTCTTTGATAGAAAATAATGGTGGGTTTTTTACGGACTTCTGCAGCGGTGATATCTTCGATCGGAAGAACTTCCTCAGTAGAAATCGGATTATTGCAGGGCTTAGCGAAGCCACTATCGTCATTGAAAGTGCTGAAAAGGGAGGTTCTCTTGTGACGGCGGATATAGCGCATTCCTATGACCGAGAAGTCTTTGCAGTTCCAGGTCGTCCTCAAGACAGATTCAGTAAAGGATGTAATATGCTCATCAAGCAGCAAAAAGCACAGATGATTACCTCTGCCGCCGATTTGATTTATAACCTCAATTGGGACATAGAAACTAAAAAAAAGAATACTCAAACTCAGTTATTTGTATCTCTTGGTGATGAAGAAAAATTTGTAGTACAAAAACTTACTGAAATTGGTAAAGCAGAAATCGATGCGCTATCTTTGGTTTGTGGTTTACCGACCTATAAGCTCTCTTCAATTCTTCTCAATCTAGAATTGGGAGGGTTTGTAAGGCCATTGCCCGGCAAACAATTTGAAATCATTTAAAAAACGAATAGCATGAAATTTATTTTAAAATCCATTTTTATAAGTATGGTGTTTATTTCTCTTTCCTGTCAGCAAAAAGAGGACTCTACAGAAGTTAAAGCATTTGATATTCAAATGAAGCAAACCATCGAAATCCACAACGATGTGATGCCTCAAATGAGTAAGATTAACAGCTTAATCACTGAGCTTGAAAATAAAAAACAAGAGCTTGAAAGCTTAGGAGGAGTGAGTATTATGCTGGTAGGTGAGCATGATGAGGCTATTGTAGATTTACAGAATGCACATGATATTATGATGGCTTGGATGAAAGGTTTCAGCTCTTCTTTTTCAAGAACGGAGATCAACACCGGTTTACAAGCTAAAGACATAGATAGCATTAAAGCAAAGGTGGAATTACTGGAGATGCAATACAAGTCAGCCGAAGAGATGAAAGCTGCAATCAATTCTTCTCTAGAAAATGCTTATAATATTTTATCTAGACAAAAGTTATAATTATACTAAATTAAGAACCCAGTACTAGTTCATTTCTTGATTAAAAAAAAGACGAAATTTTTCTAAAAACTAAAAGAATTTAATCAAGTATTCCAAATAATTTCGTAAATAACATGTAGAGATAATTCATTAACTCTATATTTGTGTATAATTTAGAATTAATCCACTTAAATATGATTAAAGTTAGCGAAGAAGCGAAGGTAAAAATAACTAATCTTATGGGTGAAGTAGGCTATAATGTCAAAAACCACTTTGTAAGAGTTGGTGTAAAAAGCGGCGGATGTTCTGGGTTATCTTACGATTTAAATTTTGATCAAGACCAAAATGACGAAGATAAACTTTTTGAAGATAATGATGTTAGAATCATAATCAACAAAAGCAGTTTTTTATATTTAATAGGGACCACTTTAGAATATTCTGGTGGGTTGAATGGAAAAGGATTTGTTTTTAATAATCCTAACGCGGAAAGAACATGCGGCTGTGGTGAAAGTTTTTCACTTTAACTTAAAAGAAAACGATAATGGCATATACAGAACAAGAACTGGAGAAAGAACTTCAGACTAAGGAATATGAATATGGGTTTTATACCGAGATGGAATCAGATACGTTTCCTCCGGGTTTAAATGAAGATGTAGTTATAGGTATTTCCAAAAAGAAAGGAGAGCCAGATTGGATGACACAGTGGAGATTAGATGCTTACAGACATTGGTTAACAATGAAGGAACCAAATTGGGCTAATGTTGGTTTTGAGAGACCAGATTACCAAGCTATATCCTACTATTCTGCACCTGGTAGTAAGCCAAAATATGATAGCTTAGATGAAGTAGATCCTGAAATGTTGGAAACCTTCAAAAAATTAGGAATATCTATTGACGAGCAGAAGAAATTGTCTGGTGTTGCTATGGACGTTGTAGTGGATTCCGTATCTGTGACTACTACTTTTAAAAAGACATTAGCCGAAAAAGGCATTATTTTCTGTTCTATTTCAGAAGCGATTCAAGAATATCCTGAGCTTATAAAGAAATATATGGGTTCAGTAATTCCTACTACGGATAATTATTTTGCTGCCTTAAATTCTGCAGTATTTAGTGATGGGTCTTTTTGTTATATTCCAAAAGGGGTGAGATGTCCAATGGAATTATCTACCTATTTTAGAATCAACCAAGCAAATACTGGCCAGTTTGAAAGAACTTTAGTCATAGCCGAAGATTCTAGTTACGTTAGTTATCTAGAGGGGTGTACAGCTCCTATGCGAGATGAAAATCAGTTGCACGCTGCCGTTGTTGAGTTAGTTGCTTTAGATAATGCAGAAATCAAATATTCAACAGTTCAAAATTGGTATCCTGGAAATAAAGAGGGTGTAGGTGGAGTTTTTAATTTCGTCACCAAAAGAGGAATCTGTGAGAAAAATGCTAAGATAAGTTGGACACAAGTAGAAACGGGTTCAGCGATAACTTGGAAATACCCAAGTTGCATTTTAAAAGGAGATAACTCAACTGGAGAATTTTATTCCATTGCGGTGACTAATAACTTCCAGCAAGCAGATACCGGTACCAAAATGATTCATATCGGCAAAAATACAAAGAGCACAATTATTTCAAAAGGTATTTCCGCAGGAAATTCCCAAAATAGCTATAGAGGCTTAGTTCAAATTAATAAAGGAGCAGATAATGCGAGAAATTTCTCTCAATGTGATTCGTTATTGATGGGAAACAGATGTGGAGCTCATACGTTCCCTTATATTGAGGCTAGAAATAAAACGGCACAAGTCGAGCACGAAGCAACGACCACTAAAATTGGTGAAGACCAAATCTTTTACTGTAATCAAAGAGGAATTGATACTGAAAAAGCGATTGCACTTATTGTAAATGGTTATAGTAAGGATGTGCTTAATAAGTTGCCAATGGAGTTTGCAGTAGAGGCTCAGAAATTACTTGAAATATCGCTAGAAGGTTCAGTAGGATAACTAGACATAAATCGATGAAATTATCTATTCTATCCATTTTAGTTTGTCTATTGATTTTAGGGTCCTGTAAAACGGAGTCTAAAGATTCAGAAGTAGATGAAAAAACCATAAAGGCAGAATTGCAAGGTTCGCTCAAAACGATGACAGGCGAATTTATTTACGCGGATTCTGCCGCGGTTTTCCAAACTAAAAATATGGTTTATGGCGTGGTTATCAATCAAATCGCAGAAGAACTCATCGCAAATGTTCGCAATTTAGATCCAAATCCATATGCTTCCTTTATAGTAACTCTAAAAGTGAAGATAGAAAGTAATACTCAAGAGGATGCCTGGCCAAAAGTGGTTAAAATCCAAAATATTATAAAAGTAGAACAGTCTAAAGATGAACAAAGTCTTAGGCTAAGTAAATAATAAGCAGTTATGTTAAAGATAAAAAACTTACACGCAAGTGTAGACGGTGTAAAGATTTTAAAAGGTATTAATCTAGAGATTAATGCTGGAGAAGTCCATGCTATAATGGGTCCAAATGGATCTGGTAAAAGCACACTTGCCTCAGTTATTGCAGGTAATGAAGATTTTGAAGTTACAGACGGAGACATTCTCTTTGAAAAGGCAAACATATCCGAACTTTCTCCAGAAGAAAGGGCACACAAAGGAATTTTCCTATCGTTTCAATATCCAATTGAAATTCCAGGTGTTTCTGTGACCAATTTTATCAAAACCTCTATCAATCAGGTCAGAAAATCTAGAGGGCAAAAAGATATGCCTGCTAATGAAATGCTGAAAAAAATTAGAGAAAAGTCTGCCTTATTAGATATGGATAGAAAATTTTTATCTAGATCTTTAAATGAAGGTTTCTCTGGAGGTGAGAAAAAAAGAAATGAAATTTTCCAGATGGCGATGTTAGAACCAAAATTGGCTATTCTTGACGAAACAGATTCTGGTTTAGATATCGATGCTCTTAGAATTGTATCCGACGGTGTAAATCGCTTGAGGAATGAAGGCAACGCCACATTGGTGATTACTCATTATCAGAGGTTATTGGACTATGTTGTGCCTGATGTTGTACACGTTTTGGTGGATGGTAAAATAGTAAAAACAGGCGGTAAAGAATTGGCTAAGGAATTGGAAGAAAGAGGCTATGATTGGCTTAAAGAAGAACGAGCAGAGATGACTTAGTAAGTAAGCTTTTACCATAACCTAAAAGATTTAAAACATGGAACTTAAAGAAAAATTAATATCTTCTTACCTTGCTTTTGAAGAGCAAGTAGATTTGGAAAATGATATCCATAACTTAAGAAATAAAGCTATAAAGTTTTTTGAAAGTACAGGTTTTCCTACCAAAAAGATGGAAGCTTGGAAATATACTTCACTCAATTCTATATTAAAAGAAGACTATAGCATATTTCCCAAAAAGGAAGATACCATAGATTATAAGGATATCAAGAAATACTTGATACACGATATAGATACCTATACTATCGTTTTTATAGATGGTATTTATTCTTCTCATCTGTCGAGAACTACTCACGATAAATTGGATGCTTGTCTGATGTCTTCGGCTTTGAACAAGTCTAAATACAAATCTATAATGGATAAGTATTTTAATAGCATCGTTCCCGAGGAAAGTATGTCTTCTTTGAACACAGCTTTTGCTAAAGAGGGTGCTTATATTAGAATTCCTAAAAACGTAAGTGCAGAAAAGCCTATTCAAATTATCAACTTTTCTACAGGTAACGAGTCTGCTTTGATGGTTCAACCTAGAAATTTAATTATTGCTGAAGATGGTGCTCACGTTCAGATTATTGAGAGACATCAAAGTTTAACAGACAATCCTGTGCTTACAAATTCGGTCACAGAAGTGTATGTCGGAAAAAACGCTGAAGTAGATTACTATAAAATCCAAAATGATAAAACTACATCGTCTCTTATAGATAACACGTTTATTAAACAAGAACGAGATAGCACCTGTTCTTTACATACGTTTTCCTTAGGCGGAAAAATCACTAGAAATAATTTGAGGTTTTATCAGCATGGGGTAAATTGCAATTCCATACTGAAAGGAGTTACTATTTTAGAAGGCAAACAACATGTAGATCACAATACTTTGGTGCATCATATCGAGCCTAATTGCGAGAGCCATCAAGATTATAAAGGCATTTTTTCTGAAAAATCAGTTGGTGTTTTTAACGGGAGTATTCTCGTAGATAGATTGGCACAGAAGACAAATGCTTTCCAAAGCAATAATAATATATTGTTGGACGATGGGGCTACTTGTAACTCAAAGCCACAACTGGAAATTTTTGCTGACGACGTAAAATGCAGCCACGGTTGTACGATCGGACAACTAGATAATGAAGCTTTATACTATCTAAGAACTCGAGGAATCCCTAAAAAAGAAGCTAGAGCCTTGCTGATGTTTGCTTTTGCAAATAAAGTTTTGGGTAGTGTTAAAATTCCAGAAATCAAAAAAAGAATTACTAAACAAATTGCATTGAAACTTGAAGTCGAATTAGGATTCAACTTATAAGAATTCAATTGGGTCAACTTACTAAGAAGTAAATTTTTAAGAAACGAAACATGAACATGACGAATACTTCTGAACAACTTTTAGACATAGATAGCATACGCAAAGACTTCCCAATTTTACATAGAGAAATTAATGGGAAGCCTTTGGTATACTTTGATAATGCTGCCACATCTCAAACTCCAAGACAAGTCATAGACTGTATTGTAGACTATTACGAAAATAAGAATGCAAACATCCACAGAGGAGTGCATTCGCTTTCGCAAATTGCTACAGATGCTTATGAGTCTGCTAGGGAAAAAGTAAGGGTTCATTTTAATGCGAAACACAATTACGAGATTATCTTGACGTCGGGAACTACGCATAGTATCAATTTGGTTGCCAACGGATACGCTTCTATATTGAAGCCTGAAGATGAGATTTTGGTATCGGCGATGGAGCATCACTCCAATATCGTTCCATGGCAAATGCTATGTAAAAAAACAGGTTCTAAATTGAGGGTCATTCCAATGTCTGAAAAAGGAGAATTGATAATGGATGCTTACAAAGACTTGTTGAATGAACATACTAAACTCGTCTTTGTAAACCATGTTTCCAACGCTTTAGGGACTATAAACCCTATTAAAGAAATCATTGATTTAGCTCATGGAGTTGATGCTAAAGTTTTGATTGATGGTGCACAAGCTGCATCTCATTTAATAGCTGATGTTCAAGCTTTGGATATAGATTACTACACGGTTTCAGCTCATAAAATATGCGGCCCAACAGGAGTAGGCATGCTATACGGAAAAGAGGACCTTTTAAACATGTTATCTCCCTACCAAGGTGGTGGAGAAATGATTGATCAAGTGACTTTTGAAGAGACGACTTATGCTGGATTACCTCATAAGTTTGAAGCTGGCACTCCAAATATTTCTGGAGGTATCGCTTTTGGTGCAGCGCTAGATTATATGAATGCTATTGGTTTTGAGACTATTGCAGCTTATGAAATGCAGTTGCTTGTTTATGCAACTGAGGAGATAGAAAAAATAGAAGGCGTAAGAATATACGGAACTACACCTGAAAATAAAACGGCTGTTTTGTCATTTAATATCGAAGGTTTACATCCCTACGATATAGGAACTTTGCTTGACAAAATGGGAATCGCCGTGAGAACCGGTCACCATTGCGCCCAACCTATTATGGATTTTTATAAAATTCCAGGAACTGTTCGTGCTTCTTTTATGTTTTACAACTCAAAAGCGGAAATTGATACTTTTATTATTGCTTTGAAAAAGGCAAAATCCATGTTATCATGAAACCATTTTTAATTTTAAAAACAAGCTTGGCTTTGTTTTCAATTTTTTTAATTTTGGTTTCTTGTAAAGCTCAACAGCAAGGAAAAATGACTTCAGAAAAACTTATGGCTGAAGAGTATGTTATAACACAGTTGGGAGAGCAAGAACTTGTCGACTCTAGACTAACCTTGAAAGTAGATCCTGAGAACTCAAAAATTTCAGGATACTCGGGGTGCAACAATTATAACTTCAGCTATAAAATGGATGATGGAATTTTGGATCTGGGCTTTGCTTCAGCAACAAAAATGTATTGCGATGATAAAATGGATCTTGAGAATCTATTTTTCCAAAAAGCAGCTTCAGTCACTCAATTTGATAATTCGTCCGAGGCTATATACTTGAAATCTAAAGAAGGAAATGTTTTAATAAAGGCAATAAAAAAGATAGAAAAAAGTGAGTAATATTCAAGAAAGACAAAAAGAAATTATAGAAGAATTCAGCATTTTTGAAGACTGGATGGATCGGTATGAATATATGATTGACCTTGGTAAATCTCTTCCACTTATTCAAGAGCAATATAAAACTGACGAAAATATTATAAAAGGATGTCAGAGTAGAGTATGGGTCTACGGAGCGATGGACAACGACAAACTCGACTTTACAGCAGATAGCGATGCCATAATTACCAAAGGAATCATCGCTATACTCATCCGCGTATTTTCTGGACAAAAACCAGAAGACATCATTGTAGCAAACACCGATTTCATAGATGAAATTGGACTGAAGGAACACCTATCACCAAACAGAGCTAACGGATTGGTTAGTATGGTAAAACAATTGAAAATGTACGCTATTGCATATAATAGCCAACAAAATAAAGCTTAGTATTATGGCTGAAGAACTAAACATAGAAAAACTTGGAGAGGATGTAGTAAGAGTTTTAAAAACTATTTACGATCCTGAAATCCCAGTTGATATCTACGAACTTGGACTCATTTATGATGTTTTTGTCAATGAGGATAATGACGTCAAAATTTTAATGACCTTAACCTCACCTAACTGTCCGGTTGCAGAATCTCTTCCTCAAGAAGTGAAGGAAAAAGCTGCTTCTTTAGATTGGGTTAGCGAGTGTGAAGTAGAATTGACTTTTGATCCTGCCTGGTCCCAAGAATTGATGAGTGAAGAAGCAAAACTTGAATTAGGAATGTTATAAGACTATGGCTGATATTGTAAATAAAGTAGCAAAAAGTCCTTTGATAACTTTTAACCTAGAGGATTACTATCCAAAGGGGAGAAGAGTACAAATAGATATCAAAGAGTGGTTATTTCAGGGAATTATTCTCAAAGAAAAAGACTTTAGGTTAGAACTTAAAGCCCACGACTGGAAACAATATGAAGATACTTACGTGTCGCTCTATTGTTCTACCGACTCCATAATTCCGAGTTGGGCTTATCTTTTGGTAACGACTTACCTTGAGGGGATAGCCCAAAAAGTTGTTTTTGGGTCTTTAGAAATATTAAATTCTTTGCTATACCAAGAAGCGCTTTCTAAAATAGATCTAACCGATTACCAAGATAAACCCATTATTATAAAAGGATGTTCTGACAAACCAGTGCCAGAAAATGCTTACTTGCTTGCTCTACAAATGCTACAGCCCGTTGCTAAGCTCATTATGTATGGTGAAGCCTGTTCTGCTGTTCCTCTTTATAAAAAGCCTAAAAAGAAATAACTAGGCCTATTAATGCATGAGGAAGTTGTGTTAGATCGCTCCTCTAATTTATTTTTTAAACAGCACTAATTGAGATTTAAATTTGATATGAGTTCTCTCATTATTTTTAAAGAACCTCTTTTAAAAAGGACATTTCAAAGTGCCTAAGTTTGTCTATAAAATAATTGGATTTGGAAAATACAAAGGGGAGTTGATTGTTCAAAAATCAACTCCCCTTTAATATTTCTTGACTAGGTGAAAAATGACTAATACCAATTTAGTTTTTAAATGTTGCATTAAAAATTTGAATTATTTTTTACTTAGTTGAGGAAAAAAATATGAGCATAGCACTAGTTACGGTTCTATTTTATGACGATTAGTAAGTGAAAAAGAAACTGATTTTATACGACATTTGAATGCTAAATTGGTATAACTATCTAGCTAACATTTTAGCTGGTTTTTTGTTTGATATAACAAAGGAAAATACACTCAAGACACTGGTCTCCTTTCCGATTATGGTACACACACGAAATTTTACAAGAAAACGCATACCGTTTAGGCCTCAATTGAGCAACAGGTTGTCGACTAAAATAGTCTAAATGTTATCTTATACCAAATTAGACCTATAATGACGCAATAAATCGTTTTACCGATACGAATTCGGCACAGGCTTTTTTCGCCTTCTTTTCATCAAAAATAATTACCGTAGCTAAGGCTATGCTAGTTACTTTTGATTTCAATCAATCAATCAAAAAATAATTCAATTTATTCATACGGCATTATAAATATAATTTGGTATTACCTCTATGCGAATTTAGACTTCAGTTTGATAAGGGCTATGTGAGTTAGCTATTATAAACCTTCCCTCTATGAGGTTTTAAACGATCTCTCACAGATTTCATATCGGCTTCTTCAACAACCATAAAAGCTAGAAATTGATAATCATCCAGCTTCTCAGTTCCTGTTATCTTTAGATCCATGGCGTTTGTATTTAGGAAGTCATTTAAATGAATGGTGTGATGTTCTGCCGTTTTCTCTGCGTTAGGACCTTTAAAGTCCCAAATTAATTTTATTTGTTTACTCATAAGTTTGATTGATAATTTTGATTACAAGGCTAATTTTTTTATCACCTTAATTAGTGTTGGCAAGCTGCTCTAACAGATCCCTCACATTTTCTACATTGGCTACATAAAATTTAGCCTTAGTTTCTTTAACACCTACTTTTATAGTTTGTGAGTTTTTTGGAAGTTCCTCAAACATAAATTCATCGGTCCAGTCATCTCCAATGGCAAAGACATGTTGAGTAGGATTTTGATCTAAGACATAATTGCAAGCCCTACCTTTATTCACTTTGCTGCTTTTTATTTCAATAACTTTATTGCCTTCTAGCAAGGTAAGGTCTGTATTAGAGATAAAACTCGTTAGCACCGTTTTTATTTCTACAACTCGCTTTTGAGCTAATTCGACATCTGTGTCACGGTAATGCCATGCTAGTGAAAATTTCTTTTTTTCAAGAAGTGTTCCCGGTGTTCTATCCACAAACGTTTCAAAAACGGGAAGAACATCTTCCATCCAATCAGTTTTTAAATGTTCTAGAGTTTTCCATGTTTGTCCTTTTTCGCGAATGGAAACCCCATGATCGGATACCAGCGTATAAGGTGTGTTTTTAAACCACTCATTCAATGTTTTCTTATCTCTTCCACTAATGATGACAAGCTCGAGATTTTCAATATTTTCCAGTCCCTTTAAGAGTTGAAAAAGCTGTGAATCGGGTTTAGCATCCTGAGGGTTTTTTGTAAAGTTGACCAAAGTCCCATCATAATCCAGAAACATTATCTTTTTTTTAGGGGACCTCAATATCTCTTTGAAATTTTCTATATCAGTGGGTTTCAATTTTGAAGCCTGAATAAGGCTGTAAACTTTATGCACTTGTTTAAGTGAATTTATAAATTCACTAGCCCATTTATCTACGCTATACCTAGATACTCGCTTCTGCAGCGCTTTCATTCTCTCTTTTTGCTCTACCTTTGGCATCTCTAAAGCTTGTTTTAGAGTGTCGGCAATTTCTTCATAATTGAAAGGATTGATAAGCAAAGCTTCATTGAGTTCTTTTGAGGCCCCTGTCATTTCACTAAGGACTAGCACACCGTCCTCTTTGGTTCGAGTAGCTATATATTCTTTAGCGACAAGGTTCATACCGTCTCTTACTGGGGTGATTAAGGCCACTTCAGATGAGGTGTAGAGATCTATTATATTTTCAAAAGGTAAGGTTCTATAAAAATACCAAATAGGAGTCCAGCTTACCGTAGAAAATTCGCCATTAATCCGACCTACAAGTTCGTCGGTTTCCTGCTTTAACTTTTGATACTGAGGCACCTGAGATCTTGAGGGGACCGCCAGCATGACAAGTCTTATTTTTTCTTGAAATTCTGGATATTTCCTCAAAAAATAGTCATAGGCTTTTAACCTGTTTGGAATTCCTTTGGTATAGTCCATTCTATCGATGGAAAGCACCATCTTCATCCCAGCTTCTTTCTCAAGATGCTGATCCAATCTTTTTTGAATTTCAGATTTGTTATTTTCATCTTGTTGATCATGTTTTAGAGCCGCATTTTTAAATTTTTTGTAATCGATGCCCATCGGAAAAGAGTCCACTTTTATAATTCTGTTGTTATAGGTGACTTTGTTGAAATTAACCTCCAAACTAAGAATGCGTTTTACAGAACTTAAAAAATGTCTTTCGTAATCATAGGTATGGAAACCGATCAAATCTGCACCAAGCATCCCTTCTAAAAGTTCTTTACGCTTGGGAAAGGTCCTAAATATCTCATAAGAAGGAAAAGGAATATGATTGAAAAATCCGATAGAAATGTTGGGTTTTTTAGCTTTAACCAAAGCTGGAACCAGCAAGAGTTGGTAGTCTTGTATCCAGATTTGGTCACCCTCTTCTGCATGTTTTAAAACCATTTCTGCAAATTTTTCATTCACGCGCTGGTAAGCATTCCAAGACGCGGGATCGTACTCTGTATACTCTATAAAATAATGAAACAGGGGCCACAGGGTTCTATTACTAAAGCCGTAGTAATATAAGTCCAGGTCATCCTGAGTGAGATTCACAGTCACACATTGCTCTTTATGAACGGCTTTTTCTACTTTATCTTCTAGTTCGGGTGTAAGTTCCTCTTGCGTAAGACCCGACCAGCCAATCCAAATTCCATTGCTCTCTTTATGAACAGATTTAAGTCCTGTCGCAAGTCCGCCAACACTAGGCGTTACTTGGAGGTGATCCTCTTTTATGCTTATTTGTAGAGGTAGTCTATTGGATACGATTATTATTTTATTCATGAAAAAACGTTGTTAAACTCGTATTATTTGCTTTTATTTAATCAAAAATATGATTTTAATCTCCCAAAAAATCAAGATTCATGAATAATCTTAACTACGGAATAATAGGAAATTGTAGGACAGCAGCTTTGGTTTCTGAGACAGGTTCAATAGATTGGTGTTGTTTACCTGAATTCGATTCTGCTTCTGTTTTTGCAAAATTATTGGATGAGAAAAAGGGAGGTCAATTCGCTTTTCAGGTGGATGACTCTTACAAAATATCTCAGGTTTATGTCAAAGACACTTCTATTCTTAAAACTGCTTTTTCATCCCCAGATGTTAGCTTTGAAGTCTATGATTTCTTGCCGCGTTATCTCAAAAAAGATAAGAGCTATCACACCCCACCAGAACTCATAAGGTACTTGAAAGTCACTAAGGGAACACCTAAATTAAAAGTTGATTTCAATCCAAAATTGGAGTATGCTCTTGGAAACACAGAGATATTCATCAAAGAAAATTTTATCGTAGGTCTTACAGAAGCCGATGAGTTTGATACTTTGTTTCTTTATACCTCCCTAGACAAGGAGGCTATAGCAAATTCAAAAGAAATGTCCCTTACAGAAGATGCTTTTTTCCTTTTGTCTTATAACGAGAAGATAGAATTGCCAGATATGGAGTCTGTTTCTTTAGATTTAGAAACAACTAAGCAGTATTGGCTCAATTGGAGTTCTAAGACGCCCAAGTTTGGTGTTTATGATGATATGATATTAAGAAGCGCGATGACTCTTAAGCTTTTGAGTTATGATAAAACGGGAGCAATCCTTGCGGCAGCGACGACTTCATTGCCAGAAACTATAGGGGAGGTTAGGAATTGGGACTATAGATTCTGTTGGATTAGAGATGCTTCCATGGTGGTGAAAGTCATCTCCAAATTAGGCCACAAAAGAATGATAAAACGCTATTTACAATTCATAATAGATTTGATTCCAGATAAAAATGAAAAACTTCAAATAATGTATGGAATCAATAAAGAAAAACAATTGACTGAAAAGCATTTGACGCATCTTTCTGGATATAAAGATTCCAAACCCGTGAGAATTGGCAATGCAGCTTATGCACAAAAGCAAAATGATATCTATGGAATATTGGTAGATGTTATTTATCAAGAATTACTCAAATTCAAATCAGATCTAGATAATAAGGAAGAGTTATGGACCATTACAAAGGGGATTGCGTGGGTAGTTGGAAAACACTGGCAAGAGCCAGATAAAGGAATCTGGGAATTCAGGACTGAAGATCGGCATTTTACCTTCTCAAAAGTATTATGTTGGGTGGCTATTGACAGAGCTATAAAAATCTCAAAACTCTTTGATAAATCGTCCAAGCTTGAACGCTGGAAAACTTTGGAAATAGCCATACGCACCGATATTATGGAGAATGCTTGGAATGAAGATATGCAGGCGTTTACTCAATCGTATAATTCTACAGATTTAGATGCCTCTGTGCTTTTGATGGAGACCTATGGTTTCATAGAGGCTAAGGATCCAAAATTTGTAAGTACAGTAAAGGCTATTGGAGAGCATTTAACAAACGACGGACTTCTGTATCGCTATAAAAATAAAGACGATTTTGGTTTACCGAGTTCGTCATTTACGATATGCACATTTTGGTATATCAACAGCTTGTTTAAAATTGGCCAAGAAGAAGAGGCTAAACAACAATTTGAGAGGTTAATAGGCTATTCTAATCACCTGGGATTGATGAGTGAGGACATAGATTTTAAGACAAAACGACTGCTGGGAAACTTTCCGCAGGCTTATTCTCATTTGGCATTGATAGAGACAGCTATAAATTTATCTAAAGCAGAGAAGTCTTAAAATTCAGAAAATCGCTGATCGAGTAAAAAGTTATCGTCGGTTAAGGTATTTAGGAAAGAAATAAGTTGGTCTTTTTCAGTTTCTGTAAGTGAGATCCCCAAGTTATTTTCCTGCTGTAAACTAGGATCTAAATTTTGTGTAGATTCAACTCCAGAGTCATAGTGATCTAGAACTTCTCTTAAAGATTGAAAGCGTCCGTCGTGCATATAGGGAAGGCTAACAGCACTATTTCTCAAGGTAGGGACTTTGAACTTGTACTTATCGTCCTCAAGTCCTGTTACGCGTTTACGTCCACTATCATTGTACCTAGGATCAATGGATAATCCATTGTTTCTATAGGATTGATCTGTAAAAAGGATACCCTTATGGCAACTTGCACATTTAGCTTCAAATAAAGATTGACCCGCAGACTCTTCTTCGCTAAAGACAGAATTACCTTCTAAAACCTTATCATATTTTGTATCTGCAGAAACCATCATCACCATAAATTGTGACAAGGCTCTAAACATATTTTGCGTATTTACTTCTCCACCGCTAAATGCTTCAGCAAATAATTCTCTATAGACTTCGTCGCTTTTGAGTTTGTTGATCACATTAGACACTGTTTCATTCATCTCTGTATCGGTTGTGATAGGGATGATGGAAAACGCATCGAGATGTTGGGCTGCACCATCCCATGAAAATTCTTCGAAATAAGCCAAATTCATCAAAGGTTGGGCATTCCTAGTTCCTAAAGCGCCGTCAACCCCATGACTCACTTCGTGGGTATGGTGCGTAAAAGAATACTCTTGGACATGACAAAATCCACAGGAAATAACCCCTGTTGAAGATAGCTTACCGTCGTAAAATAATTTTTTACCCAACTCAAAGCCTTTTTCTGTAGGGGGATTTTCTTCCAAATTGTAAACAGGTTGTGGAAAGAAATCTGGCTGAGGGAAATCCAATTTTTTATTTTCAGAAATTTCAACATAATTAGTCTCCTCACTGCTGCAAGCCATACACAGTATCAATACCAAAAAGAGAACCAATTTACTCATGTTTATAGTTTATTCTGTTGAATTGAAGGGAACCGAAGAAAACGACCGACTTGCATTTTCTGCAATTTTTGGAGCATTAATAGGATCTACTTGAATATCGGATTTGTCCTCTATTCTAATATCGTAGACCGCATTAAAGAGTTTTGGGATATCAGCTTCGATAGATACCAAAGTATTTTTGGTAAAATCAAAACCAAAATTAGACGTTAACTCCACAGTTTTGTAGTTATCTAAATTGGTGCCATGGCTCCCAATATGAAAAAGAAAATCATCATCTGGCTGACCTCCAGTTGAAGAATAGTTACCTTCTATTTTAAAAAAGATATAACCTGCCGACCAGCTCCAAAGCATTTGGCTTTCTTCTGCTGTGGGGACAAAGTTATCTACACCATTGAGGGGGTAGTTGGACTGATCTATGCCTATTCCAAACTCTATTTTTTTGTAGTTGGCAACGGGAATATTTTCTAAGGTTATAATTTTACTGGAAGGCACCTCCTCGTCGATTAGAAAATAACTGTCTTCTACTGGATAAGTGAAAATTTCACCATCTTCTTTAATAAATAAAATATTACTGATGATATATTTCAGCTCATTGATGGAGTAAGACTCACCCAATGTAGTTTGATAAACTCCTGTATTTAATTCTATGTTTTGAGAATTTATCGTGTTAGCAAAGCTCATGTCTATACTAGTGGTCTCTAGAGGATCATCGTCTTTGCAAGAAACTGCCAACATTGAAATAAGAACAAAAAAAATTATTTTTTTCATATCACTTTAGTTTTATAATGAAGGCATCGTTATCCCCCTTATTTGTTGGGAAATCGGTGTCGTTGCTAGCTGTGTTTCCAACGACAAAAATCTCCTTACTGGAATTTATTGCTGCATCATTCCCAAAGTCAAGTCCACTTCCTCCAATGGTTTTCTGCCATTTTATGTCTCCATTACCGTCTATGATAACTCCCCAAACATCATTGGAACCATAGTTGGTCTCCACTTGGTCTGTACTACTTCTTGAGCTACTTGTTATAAAATAGTCATTATTACCTATAGCTATAATAGATCTTCCAGATTCGAATTCTGGTCCACCATAGGTTTTTTCCCAAATCAGATTCCCCTCCACATCAAACTTTATGATCCATATATCTGAATTACCTCTTGGGTTTGAGACATCTCTATCACTACTTCTAGTATCACCAACTAGCATAAAGTTATTGTCTTCAGTTTCTATAACATCAAACGCAATCTCAATACCGCTTCCTCCAAAGCTTTTTTCCCAGTCCAAGACACCATCAGCAAAAGTTTTGACCACCCAGATGTCATAACTTCCTATGGGGTTTTCAACATCAAAATCATCACTTTCAGAATGCCCCGTTTGAATGTAACCGCCGTCTTGGGTTTGTATAGCAGCATAACTTCTGTCATTATTAGTGCCACCAAAATAGCGTCTCCATTGTATATCCCCTCTAGCATTTAGTTTTATACCCCAATATTCGCCAACGCCATGCTTTGCTCCCTTGGAGTTTGATGAGGTTTTTAAACTATCAAATTCATCATTTCCTTCTCCTTCAGATGCGGTGACATCCAGAAACCCAGTAGCAAAATAGCCACCATCTTGAGTCTGTATAATATCGTATCCTCTATCATTTCCAGAAAAGCCGATGCTTTTTTCCCATTGGATACCCCCTGAAGCATTTAATTTTACAACCCAATAATCTTGAAATCCAAAATTTCCAGTAATATCGCCATCATCACTTTTGGAAAATCCAGTCACAGCAAAACCTCCGTCATCGGTCTGAATTATGCTTTGTCCTCTATCGTCATCACTTCCTCCAAATATCTTTTGCCATTGGATGTTTAAATCTTGGTCAAATTTTACAAGCCAATAATCGCTATCTGTCGAGGGCTTACCTATTATGACGTCACCATCATTACTTTGCGTAAAACCAAAAGCGGCAACACCACCGTCGGTCGTTGCGACTACAGACAAGAAATCATCTTGTTGAGAGCCCCCAATGGTCTTGATAAGGTCTATCTCACCAACAAATTCCTCGTCAATTCCCTCAGGAATCGCTGGTTCATCCTCTTTCGAACAGGATAAAATCAATCCTAAGCTTGCTATAAAAACTAGTTTATTAAACATTATTTGATCATCAATTTACGGGTGAAATAATTATTTATTTTAAGCAAATACAAGCCAGAGTCGAAAGCCTCTAGATTGACCTGAATTTGCTTTTCATCTTGATAAGCTTTGGAAAATATTTTCTGACCTAAAAGATTGAAAATTTCAATTTTTTGAATGTCTTCTTCGGCGTTTAGAACAGTGACATAAGACAACGCAGGATTAGGGAAAATCTTAAAGTCTTGATCTTCAAAATCAGAGGTTTCTAGAGTGCCCGATTTTCTAATTAAAAAGAAGCCTCTGTTAATGTCACTTATCACGATATTACCGCTTTCAAAATAGGGATAATTGCTCCATATACCATTAAAATTAGTGCCATCATTTTCAGGATAGGTATCGAAGAAGCCCACTTCATTTACCTCTTCGTTACCAATACCAGAAATGTCTAGTATTCTTATGCCTGCGGTATAATTTGATAAATAAAATATATCACCTTTAATGTACCCATTGTGGTCTATAGCTTCAGTTGGGCCAAAATATTCTTGATGAATAATAGGGTTATCTAGATCTTCTAAATCAAATATAATCGTTTTTGTATCAAAGCCAGATCCTAACTCATCAGTTTCATCTCCTAAGAAAAAATATCTCTGATCTTCGGTTAACCAACCCTGGTGAGTATAACTGACATTGGTATATGAAATATCTGAAATTAAAATGGGGTTGGATTTATCTGTAACATCGACAAAGACAACTTCATCTTCGTTACTTCCTAAAAAAATCTCTCTACCAGCATAATCAGGATCTGGCCCGTTATAAGTGACAGCCTGAGCATCATGCGTGTAAAAACTACCAGAATAACTTCCCGCAAATACAGGCTCTAAAGGATCGGAAATGTCGACAATATGAGGCCCGCCGTCAAAACTAGGGACCCCATTAACTCTGGTTCCAACAGCATAGGCATAGGGCTGTTCTGGATTGATTACAATATTATGAGCCCTACCAAAACCATCGTAATGTGCATCATTGGTAAAAGTGGCAGGGGCATTGCTCACATTGCGAAGTCGAGTGAGGTCGAAGACTTGCATGCCATGTCCTGAAGCTTCTGAGACAATAAAGGCGTAATTGTTGTAAACTTTTATATCTCTCCATATACTGGAATTCGTATGTGTTGGTAACTTACCGAGATAAACGGGCTGTGTTGGATTAGAGATATCTATAAAAGCTGTGCCATTACTCAATCCCATAAGGGCATATTCTTTACCATCTTCAGGATCTGTCCATCCCCACGAGTCATTTCCATCAGATGCTGAAAGGGTGTTTAAGTCAATTTGGGACATTAGATCGAAATCGTTACAGGGATATTGTCCAGCAAAACCATTTTCACAAGGAATTTGACAATATGAACCCGCATAAACAAGAATTAAGACTAGAAAAGAATAGATGTGTTTCAAAATATTTTTTCTAAATATAAGAAATTATTCTATAGTCAAGATTTGAATTTAGACCCATAGAGACCAACTTAAATATGCTGTCCTTCTCAATTGCTTTGATTAGATTTGCAATCAAACTGAAAACATTATGTTTCAAAATACAAAAGAGAGTAAAACCAAATTGTCAGAACTTGGCGAGTTTGGCTTAATAGACCACCTCACTCAATTTTTAAAAGTTAAGAAAACCTCTACCATCACTAGCATTGGTGATGATGCAGCAGTTTTAAAGCACGATAAGCATATAGTGGTGACGACAGATCTTTTGGTAGAAGGTGTTCATTTTGACCTCGCCTACATGCCTTTAAAGCATTTGGGCTATAAGGCTGTTGTGGTAAACTTATCTGATGTGTATGCTATGAATGCAAAAGCAGAGCAGATTACCGTTTCCATTGCCTGTTCCAATCGTTTTACAGTGGAAGCCTTGGAAGAATTGTATAGTGGAATTGCAACGGCCGCAGAGTTTTACGATGTAGATGTTGTAGGTGGAGACACCACTTCGGCTATAAAGGGGTTAACGATAAGCGTTACAGCAATTGGCCAAGCCGAAAAAGAGGATATTACCTATAGGAGCGGTGCCAAACCTAATGATTTACTTGTCGTTTCGGGTGATCTTGGAGGTGCTTTTCTAGGGCTAAAGGTATTGCAAAGAGAAAATGAGGTCTTTAAAGTGAACCCCAACGCACAGCCAGATCTCGAGAAATACAATTATATAGTAGAGCGGCAATTGAAGCCTGAAGCGAGAAAAGATATCGTAGAACTGCTGGCAGCCTTGGAGGTAAAACCCACCTCTATGATCGACATTAGCGATGGATTATCTTCAGAACTGATGCACTTATGCAAACAGTCTAAGGTGGGTGCCAATCTGTTTGAAGATAAACTCCCTCTTGACCCAATGTGTATTTCAACCTGCGAAGAGTTTGATTTGGACTCAACCACAGTGATTTTAAACGGAGGTGAAGATTACGAGCTTTTATTTACGGTAGATCAAAATGATTTTAAAAAAATAAAAGCAAACCCACATTTAACCATTATCGGCCATATGGCTGAACAAAGTGAAGGAATTCATCTTATTTCTAGGATGAATACCAAGATCCCAATTAAGGCTAGAGGTTGGAATGGGATGAATGATGAAGACGAAGATTAAAAACTAAATTTTGGAACTTATGGAACTTAAAATTTTTACAACGACGTCTAAAGTAGAATTAATGGGAGTCAAAAACCTGTTAATGTCAGAGGATATAGACTGTTTTGAAAAAGATAAAATGGACAGTTCCTATGCTGGAATTTTTGGTCAGTATGAACTTTTTATCTCTGAAAATGATGAAGACAAGGCTAAAGCGATTATTGAGGAATTTCAAAAAAGCTAGGAGGACTTAAACTTAGAACTTAGGTTAATGTTATTTGAAAATTTGGTGAGATAGGTGATTATTTTTTAATTTTAATAAAAATTATAAGTTATGATAAGACACGCGGAAGCAATTTGGGAAGGCAGCATCACAGAAGGTAAAGGAAGCCTCTCTACACAGAGTGGTATTTTGAACCATACACCCTATTCTTTTAAGTCTAGATTTGAAGATGGAAAAGGGACAAATCCTGAAGAATTAATTGCTGCAGCTCACGCGGGGTGCTTTTCAATGCAACTGTCTGCTTTTCTAACAGAGGAAGGCTATACTCCTGAAAGTTTAAAAACCAAAGGGGAAATAACGCTTAAAGATGGAGTCGTCACAAATTCTCATCTCACACTTGTAGCCAAAATACCAGAAATTAGTCAGGAGAAATTTGATAACTTAGTAGAGAAAGCAGAAAAGAACTGCCCGATCTCCAAGCTTTTATCTACGGAAATTTCAGTAGACGCTGCTTTAGTTCAGTAATACTATGTATCATTTATAAGAATGCTGTTGAGAAGGTCAACAGCATTTTTATTTAAATTTTGCTCTATGTAAATTCATGAGAGCTTTTTTTATTAGATACAGACTCTTCATCAATAAAAGATATATTTGTAATAAATAATTTTTACACATGCTGGAAGCAGTACTTTTAGGATTTTTATTTTCTTTATTTTTAGTATTTGCAGGCTCTTATCTCAGGGGTAGGCTAGCTGTGTTATCTTCATTAATCCCCTTGAGTCTATTTGTATATTTCTCAACATTCATCAGTGAAATAGCGGATGGTAAAGTTATTTACGAAAATCACGAATGGGTCCCTAGCTTTGGCGTTAATCTTAGCTTTACCTTAGATGGGTTGTCCCTTTTATTTGCTTTGATGATTACAGGTGTGGGCACCATGGTCTTTGTATATACCTCTGCTTATTTAAAAGATCATAAATATTTAGATAGGTTTTACGGATACCTGAGCCTATTTATGGCCGCAATGCTTGGCTTAGTTCTGTCGGATAATTTGATGTCCATGTTTATTTTTTGGGAGCTAACGAGCATTTCTTCCTTTTATCTCATCGGTTTTAACAATGATAAACAGGCTTCTAGAAAATCTGCATTAATCGCTCTTGGTGTTACTGGCATTGGAGGATTAATGCTCTTGGGCGGGGCCATCCTTCTTGGAGAGGTTGCTGGAACCTATCGCATTTCCGAAATGCTATCCTCAAGAGAAGCCATAGCCGATAGTTCGCATTATGTTTTAATTTTAATCTTTATATTTAGTGCTGCTTTTACCAAATCTGCACAGTTTCCATTCCATTTCTGGTTACCTGAAGCGATGAAGGCTCCAACACCAGTGTCTACCTACTTGCATTCTGCAACGATGGTAAAGGCAGGAGTTTATTTATTATTCAGAATGACCCCTGTCTTAAATGGGGCAGAGATTTGGCATACCGTATTAATCATAGTGGGGGGAATTACAATGATTTACTCTGCCTTCCACATTATCTTTAGAACAGATCTGAAAGGTATTTTAGCCTATTCAACTATCGCAGCATTAGGGATTTTGGTTTTTTTGATTGGAATTGGTACCCAAGCAGCCCTTATCGCTGCCGCAGTTTTTATTGTGGTTCACGCGCTTTACAAAGCTTCTTTATTTTTGATCACCGGTATAATAGACCATGAAACAGGGACCAGAGATGTGACACAACTTGCAGGTCTTAGAAAAGTCTTGCTGCCTGTCGCTATAGCTGGCTTTATCGCCGCACTTATTAGTGGTGGTGTACCACCTACTTTGGGTTTTGTAGGGAAAGACTTAATTTATGAATCTACTTTGCATTTTAAAGATAATGCGATCTTACTCACTATTGTAGCTCTATCCACAAACGTATTATTGTTTTATGCTGGTTTTGTAGCAGGCGTAAAGCCTTTTATGGGTAAACTACCCAAAAAGTTTGAAAAAATCAGTTTACCAAGTCCGTTGATGTGGATTCCACCTCTTATCATGACTTCTGCAGGATTGGTATTTGGTCTTTTCCCCAGTCTTATTGAGACAGCTATAGCAAGGCCTATTGCAATGGCACAGGTGTCTCAGTTCGAAGAGCTTCATCTTAAATTATGGCATGGCTTTAACCCCATTCTAGGGCTTAGTGCCACTACACTTGTTTTGGGGTCCGTTTTATATTTTGTTTTAAAACCGAAGCAATCCCTAGTGACTACCATTGCAAAACTTGATCCCATAGCACCCAAAACACTGCTCATAAATCTATCTGAGGGGTTTGCCGTGTTTTCTAAATACTGGACTAATATTTTTCAGACCGGTTATCTAAGACATTATTTTTTTATAATTGTAAGCTTCCTTATTTTACTGTTGGGATATTTAATCTTTTCAGACTTTTCTTTAAGCATAGATACCTCTTCGCTTGCAGAATTGACCATTTATGAGATCTCAATTTTGATGATGTTGCTTTTAGGTGTTTTATATACGGTTTTTACCAAATCTAGGTTGGCGGCTGTAGCTTCTTTGGGAGTAGTAGGTTTATCTTTCAGTTTGTTATTCTTGTTCTATAGCGCACCAGACTTGGCGATGACTCAATTTTCTGTAGATACCCTTACTGTTATTTTATTTGTTTTGGTACTTTATAAATTACCTAAATACTTGAATCTATCCGATATTCGACTTAGGATCAAACACGGTATACTCTCTATAAGTTTTGGTGCCTTAATCACGATTCTTATCCTAAAAGTATTAAGCGAACCCAAAAACACCGAAGTCACAGAATTCTATGCTGAAAATGCCTACAAGTTAGCACACGGTAAAAATATAGTCAATGTTATTTTAGTAGATTTCAGAGGGACAGATACGATTATAGAAATTTCAGTACTTATAGTAGCGGCCTTAGGCGTTTTTGGATTACTGAAATTGAAGCTAAAGACAACAGACAAAAAATAATATGAGGACATTAATTTTAAAATCAGCATCTAGTTATTTGCTTCCGGTATTATTGATATTCTCTGTGTTTATTCTACTTAGAGGTCATTATTTGCCAGGGGGAGGATTTGTCGGAGGTCTCGTTGCGGCGATTGCTTTTGTTTTACATGCTTTTTCTCATGGATTGGATAAAACGAGAACCATATTAAAGTTACATCCTGGGTTTTTGATGCCGTTGGGTCTTTTAGTGGCTTTCTTAAGTGGAATTGCTCCGATGGTTTTTTCAGGCTTACCCTTTATGACTGGACTTTGGGCAGAAAATCCAATACCCGTTATCGGGACAATTGGGTCTGCGTTATTTTTTGACATCGGTGTATATCTAGTCGTGATAGGAGCGTCCTTAACGATCATTTTTACAATTTCAGAAACTGCTTAAATGGAAATACTCTTAGCAATTATTACTGGAGTTTTGTACGCATCTGGTATTTATATGATTATGCGTCGAAGCATGGTGAAACTTATTTTAGGTATCATCCTTCTTGGAAATGGAGTGAATTTATTGATATTTGTTTTAGGCCGTATCACCAAAGGGAAGCCTCCAATTATAGATTCTGCAGAAAAAGTTTTAGAAGGGGTTTATGCAGATCCAATCCCACAAGCTTTAATACTCACAGCCATAGTCATTAGCTTTGGATTACAAGCTTTTGCTATTATACTTATGAAGCGAGCTTTTAAAGTCCTTAAAACAGACGATTTAGACCAACTTAATACTACAGACGAAGATTCATGACAAACGATATCATTATATTACCATTAGTAGTTCACCTGTTTTTCAGCATCGTATTGATGTTTTTCTGGAACCAAGTGGATTTTCAAAAAATCTTTAGTGTAGTTGCCAACTCTATAGCGTTACTTGTTGCCATTTGGGTTTTTGTTTATGTGTATAATAACGGTACTCAAGTGGTGCAATCGGGAAATTGGCAAGCGCCTTTTGGAATTGTATTTGTAGGGGATATGCTGGCGGCGACTCTGGTTTTACTGACCGCTATTGCAGGTTTTGCAGTATCTATATTTTCTACGATATCCGTTATAAGAGCTAGATTGAGATTTGGGTATTTTAGCGTGTTTCATTTTTTGCTTTTAGGGCTTAATGGAGCCTTTTTAACTGGAGACATATTTAATTTATATGTATGGTTTGAGATTATTATTATCAGTTCTTTTGTGTTGATAAGCATAGGGGGAGAAAAAAATCAATTGGAAGGTGCTGTTAAATATTTTGCACTTAATTTTTTTGCGTCCATGATTTTTTTAACAGCCCTTGGAGTTCTGTATGGTTTGGTAGGGACTTTGAATATGGCAGATATTTCATTGAAGATTGCTGAAGTCCAAAATAGGAACCTAGTAGAAATAAGCGCTGTTTTGTTTCTGGTCGGCTTTGGTATCAAATCGGCTATATTCCCTTTGTATTTTTGGCTTCCCGCTTCATACCATACCCCACCATCAGCAGTTTCTGCGATATTTGCAGGGCTGCTTACCAAAGTTGGAGTTTACGCTTTAATACGTGTTTTCACACTGATTTATGGGGGGGATGGATTTTTGAATACGCTGCTATTAACCCTTGCGATTATGACTATTTTTAGCGGTGGTGTTGGGGCTATTATTCAAAACAATATCAAGAAGGTATTCATGTACTTTATTATTTGTCATATTGGATTTATGATTGGAGGTTTAGCCTTATTTACGGAAGTTGCTATGGCAGGTGTTATTTTCTACCTCATCCACGACATCATCATCAAAACGAATTTATTCTTGATAAGTGGTTTGATTTACAGAATTAAAGCCACAAACAACATGAAGAAACTAGGTGGTTTGTACGCCAATTATCCCAAGTTGAGTCTACTTATGGCAATTCCATTATTCTCTCTTGTTGGGATCCCTCCGCTATCGGGATATTGGCCTAAAATTTCATTGATTCTAGCGAGTTTTAATGCGGAACAATATTGGTTTTTTGGAGCTTTAATCTTTGGAAGTTTAATCACTCTTATAGTCATTGCCAAACTTTGGTCGGAGGTTTTCTGGAAGGATCAGCCAAAAATAACTCTTCCCAAAAGGTTTATTTATTTCGACCAACTCAGGATGGGACAAAAATTCACCTTTATATTTCCTGTGGTTTTTCTAACTTTTGTAACTTTATATATTGGATTTGGAGCGGAACACATTCAGCAGTTGTCTCAGAGAATAGCTTCAGAATTAATAAATAACGAATTATATATAGATGCTGTTTTAAAAAGATAAGTCAAAATGAAAAGCAAATTTTTATCTAACATTTTGTTGACCCTCATTTGGGTATTTTTGACTGATGGCTATGAGTTCAATAATTTTCTTTTTGGATTTATTTTGAGTTTTATCATTCTTTGGATCTTAAGTGGTGCGGAAGATAAAAACAGTAAAAAATACTTTAAGATCATCCCTAGGATTATTTCGTTCCTCTTCTTTTTTCTCTGGGAACTCACCAAAGCAAATATTCAAGTCGCCTACGAAGTCAGTACTCCAAAATTTAATATGAAGCCTGGTATTGTGGCTGTCCCTTTGGATGCCAAAACAGATCTGGAAATTACTCTTTTAGCAAATTTGATAACACTTACACCAGGGACACTTGCTCTAGATGTCTCTACAGACCGCAGTGTGCTTTATATTCATGCAATGTATGTAGAAGATAAACAGGAATTTATAGCAGATATTAAGACAGGATTTGAGAAACGCTTATTAGAAATATTACGATGAACGTACACGATTTTTTATATTATATTATCTTACCTATTCTTTCCATTTCTTCACTTTTGGTTTTTATACGGTTTTTTATTGGACCTAGCATTGTAGATCGTGTTGTTGCTTTAGATTTATTAATTACTATTGGAATTGGTATTATAGCGATATATAGTGTTGTAACTGATAAACCAACATTCCTTGATATTTCTCTGGTTCTGGCTCTAATTGCTTTTTTAGGAACAGTAGCTTTTGCGTATTACTTAGAAAAACGAAATAAAAATGATTGATATCCTCATTTACATCACTTCTGGGCTTGGAGCGCTTTTTGTACTTCTGGCAGCTGTTGGCACTTTAAGAATGCCAGATCAATATCTTAGAATTTCCGTCAATACCAAGGCGGCAACTCTTGGTGTTGGATTGTTACTGGTCTCTGCAGCCTTATTCTTTTCAGAAATTTCAGTATTCACGCGCGTGGTTACCGTAATTATATTTATTTTGATCACTGCTCCTGTAGGAGCACACCTTATAGCTAGAACGTCTTATTTTATCGGAAATGAGCTATGGGGTAAGTCTGTTATTGATGATTTGAAAGGTAAGTACAATAAATCTACCCACGAATTGAAAGGAGAAGATAAAGAAAATGAAAGTGAAAATGAAAAAGAGTCAACCCCTAAAACTTAAATTCCCGAAGGCTTTACAAAAGAAACTCGATAAACGCAAAGAAGAAGGATCATTCCGAACGCTTAAGATTTCAGATTTAACCTTAGTTGATTTTTCTTCAAACGATTACTTAGGGTTTTCTAAAAAACAAAGCATTTCTGAATTTGCTGAAAATAAACTTAAAGAGTATTCCAGTGAGCTTCATGGAGCTACTGGCTCAAGATTGCTTTCTGGAAATTATCCTTTAATCAAAGATTTTGAAATCTACTTAGCCACGCAATATGATGCTGAAAGCGCTTTGGTCTTTAACTCGGGGTATGATGCTAATTTAGGTCTTATCTCATCTGTTGCGCAATCTCACGATTTGATTTTATATGATGAGTTGAGTCATGCCTCTATAAGAGATGGTATCTCGCTGAGTCCAGCTCATTCCTATAAGTTTAAACATAATGATCTAAAAGATTTAGAAGCCAAACTCTCCAAATTTCAAAATCAATTTGATACCATCTATGTTATTACAGAGCATGTTTTTTCAATGGACGGCGATGAAGTAGAAGTAGGGGCTGCTATAGAGGTCTGTGAAACTTATGGGGCTTGCTTTATTTTGGATGAAGCTCACGCTATAGGAACCTTGTCAAATACAGGGTACAGAGATTATGGGAATAAAATATTTGCTCGAATTATTACTTTTGGTAAATCGTTTGGATCACACGGCGCTTTTATACTAGGCTCTAAAGATTTACAAGATTACTTGATCAATTTTGCTAAAAGCTTTATTTATACCACTGCCCCAAGTCAGGATACCATAGCCCGAAATTGGGCGGCTCATGACCATTTGAGAACAGAACCACAAGATTTTGAAAACTTAAGGTCTGTCATCTGTTATTTTTTAGACACTTTAAAGACTCATAAGTTGGAAAGTTATTTTATAGAAAGCAATTCGGCCATTCAATCCTGTGTGATTGGAGGGAACCAAAAGGTAAAAACAATTTCAAATCAACTTCAGGCAGAAGGATTTGATGTGAGAGCCATCTTATCTCCAACAGTCCCCGAGGGGAAAGAACGTTTGCGCTTTTGTCTTCACACTTATAATACAGAAGCTGAAATCTTTAAAAGTCTTAGTAAACTTTCAAAACTGTTAAACTAGAGGTATGAAATTCTTTTTCGCAAGTCTTGCGGTTTTACTTTTTTATCAAGTGCATGCTTAGGCAATTAAAGGGAAAATTGTAGATGATAAAGATAATAGTCTATCTGGGGCTACTATTTACTATGAAGATCATTATAAAATTATTGTTCTAGGAAATCATTTTGAAAACCTGATTATTGACGCTACTTTACTCGAAAACAAATTCCAAAAACAAGTACCTTTACTCCATAAAAGTCAAGGTTCCGATATCACTTTTAAGACCAAAATCTTTTATGTAGATAACTACGCAAATCAACACCATTACATTTTTAGGGGACGTGAGTAAAGGCAAACTTGGAAACATGATCCCCACAAATTATCAATCCTATGACTAACACGTATTTTATTACTGGTATTGGCACAGATGTCGGTAAAACCATAGTTTCAGCAGTAGTGACTGAAGCTTTTCACGCAGACTATTTTAAACCCGTACAAGCAGGAGAATTAGAGTATTCCGATACTGATAAAGTCAAAGCTTTAATTTCGAACTCCAAATCGAAATTTTTTGATAATGCCTATGCTTTAAAAACACCTATGAGTCCTCATGCCGCAGCGGAGATCGATGAGGTCACCATCGACATGAAATCTATAAGTAGGCCAAAGACCCAAAACTCTTTGGTAATTGAGGGAGCGGGAGGCTTAATGGTCCCCTTAAATGATAAGGATTGTCTCATCGATCTCATTGAGAAAACAGATAAAATTATCTTGGTTTCCAGACATTACTTGGGGAGTATTAATCACACATTACTCTCTGTAGAAGCTTTAAAAAACCGGGGGTTTCCCAATATAGGAATCCTTTTTAATGGGAATGAACATCCGACTACTGAACGTATTATTTTAGAAAAAACTCAACTTCTTTGCTTGGGACGTATTCCAGAAGAAAGTCAGATTTCGAAAGAGATTATTTTAAAGTATGCGGAACGCTTAAAACTAAATTTAGAAAATTTTTAAATTATCTAGATTAGATTCAGAAGAGAGAAAACCTAGCTTTAGGATCTTTAACTTTGCAATACATACAAGACTATGAAACTTTTCGGGAAGTCTCTTACATTACCCTTTACCAAGCCTTCTATTTCTAAACGGGACCAAAAGTATATTTGGCATCCGCTTACTCAGCATAAATTAAACCCAGAGCTCCTAGCTATAAAATCGGCCAAGGGGGTGATTCTAAAAGATGAATCTGGTAAAACCTATATAGATGCCATCGCCTCTTGGTATACGAGTATGTACGGTCATTGCCATCCTGAAATTATAAAAAAGGTAAAAGCTCAAATGGATACTTTAGATCAGGTGGTTTTTAGTGGTTTCACCCATGAACCCGCGGTAGAATTGTCTGAGAAATTGATGGAGATTTTACCTAAAAATCAAAGCAAACTCTTTTTCAATGATAATGGCTCTACGGCAACTGAGATCGGTATAAAAATGGCATTGCAATACCATCATAACCAAGGAAACAATCGCAAAGTCATGCTAGCCTTGGAAGATGGATTTCATGGCGATACATTTGGAGCGATGTCGGTCTCCAGTTTATCTGTATATAACGGTGCTTTCGAAGACCATTTTATAAAAGTGATTAGACTTCCTAAGCCAGATGGTCAAAATAATGCTGAGGTGATTGAGCAATTGAAGTCGATTTTAAAAGGAAATACCATTGCTGGCTTTATCTATGAACCCTTAGTGCAAGGAGCTGCAGCCATGAAGACTTACGACCCAAAAGGGCTAGAAGAAATTTTGAAGGTGTGTAAAGCTCAGGATGTGATTTGCGTTGCCGATGAAGTGATGACAGGTTTTGGGAAAACAGGTAAACATTTTGCCTCAGACCATCTATCACAACAACCCGACGTGATGTGTTTAAGTAAGGCCCTATCTGCGGGGATGGTAGGTATGGGAATTACAAGTTGTACCAAAAAAGTTTACAAAGCTTTTTATGACGATGACCTTGCCAAAGGTCTGTTTCACGGTCATACATATACGGGAAATCCATTGGCTTGTGCTGCGGCTATTGCAGGCATTGAACTCCTTCAATCTAAAGAAATCCAAGACTCTATTAAAACCATCATGAGTCTTAATGATTTGTTTGCTGATAAAATGCGTAAGCATCCTATGGTTGCTGAGGTAAGACAGATTGGGGTAATCCTAGCTTTAGATTTAAATCTGGAAATGGAGCGCTATGGTAATGCACGAGATGAAATGTTTCAATTTTTTATGAGTCAGGGGATCTTTTTAAGGCCTCTAGGGAAAACCATTTATATTCTACCTCCTTATGTCATCACAGAAGAGCAGTTGGCCAAGATATACGCTGTAATTGAAGATTACCTCAGTATCCTAGAAGAAAGAGCTCTTAAAGTTTGATGAGTTTGAGAGGCCTCCTTAAAGTAAATTTTGGACTTGGGAGAATTGAATTAATCAAAATCTTGGTTTTATTTTGCTGATTAAAAACTGGCCTGACTATTTTCGACTATGCTTAGGACAAATTAGGATTAAAAGCTATAGGCTCTAAGATTCTATAATTAATTAAAACACGAAACCGACAGAAAAGCTCCAAACTTCATTGAACTGATCACCTACAAGGTCTTTGTCGATGTCGTTTATGCTCTTTTGATAGCGAGCTTGTATCATAAAATTTTGACTGAG